>VFQO010000630.1_pt1 | contig 35185 bp, 29 predicted proteins | sample 3512331 | NCBI WGS metagenome assembly VFQO01 (sample SAMN10412371, study PRJNA504923) | tailings metagenome | isolation source: Replicate 3 from Balatoc abandoned mine | place: Philippines: Itogon, Benguet | collected 2017-08-28 | reverse complement strand
ACGGCTTGCCGCGCAACGCGGGCACGGTCACGCTGCGCCGCGAAACCTGGACGCCCCCCGAGTCCTTCCGTTTCGGGGAGGCCGAGCTCAAGCCGCTGCGCTCGGGCGAGGCGTTGCGCTGGAAGTTGTTGTCCGATTAACCCCGGTACCCTGGGAGCGAGGTTTCAGGGAGTTGACGATGCAGTCTGTGGACTTTGCTGCCTTGTTCATCGACGGTGACAACCTGCCGGCATCGGCCGTGACGCGCGCCTTCGAGCACCTGCGACAGCGCGCGTCGAGCTTGAGTTTCCGCCGCGCCTACGCAAGCCTGCAGAAGCTCGGCGACTTGCGCGAGACCTTGCGACGCCACGGCATCAAGGCGGAAGCCAATCATGGAAAGGGCAGCACCGACATGGTGATGGCCCTTGACGTGATGGACCTGCTTCACGCAGGGCAACTACCGAGATTGGTCGCATTGGCATCGAGTGATGCGGACTTCGCGCCGCTGGCTGTACGCCTTCGCGAGGCAGGGCGCTACGTGATCTGCTACGCGCAGCGAGAAAAATCCGCACTCGATGACCTGCGCCCGTTTTATGACGAGGTGGTTCTGATCGACGAATTGCCGGCGCAAGCGCCGGTTACCCATCCAGCCAGTCTATCGTCGGCGAGTCCCAGGACTGCGGTCTCTCCAGCGTCGAATCTTCCCGATGTCCCTCCGGTGGCGGTGTCCGATGCCGATCGCTCAGCGGTGCAGAAGATCCTGAGCGCGGTGCCCGAGTGGTTGCCGGATACCGTGAAGCAGCTCAACCAACTCGGCGCGCCTTTGCGTGAGCAGGGCATCAAAAAGGGCAGGCGGCCCTTGCACGATCTGTTTCGCAAGTACCCCGCCTTCTTCAAGGTGTTGCCCCCCACGGGACAAGCGAAGCAGGTTCGTCTTCTTCGCAAACCTTGACAGACAACCTGGTTCTTGACTGGTCGGCCCCGTGGTTCGCGCCCGTGGCCGGCGCCGGCCGGGCGGTGCAGGGCGCGCAGGCGGCCGGGCTGGCGCTGCCGGATGCGCTCAACGCCGCCGCACCCGGGCCGCTGCGCGCGGTGCCGCAGGCTGCGCTGCCCGACGGCGAGGCCTACGAGGCTTTCATTGCCGACAGCGCCAGCGTGCCCACGCGCGAGAACCTGCACGACCTCTTCAACGGCCTGATCTGGCACCGCTTTCCCCTCGCCAAGCGCCGGCTCAACCGCCTGCAGGCGGCGGCCATCGCGGCGCAAGGGGTGGGCGCGGTGCGCGGGCCACTGCGCGATGCCGCCACGCTGTTCGATGAAAACGCGGCCTTGCTGCAGGCGCCGCCGGCTCTGTGGGATGCGCTGCGCGCACGCGACTGGCAGCGGTTGTTCGTGGGTGAGCGCGCGCTGTGGTCGCAGGCGCGGCTGGTGCTGTTCGGGCACGCGCTGCTGGAGAAGCTGGTCGCGCCCTACAAATCCATCACCGCCCACGTGCTGGCCGCGCCGGTGCCACTGTCGCTCGGCGATGATCTGGTGGCCTGGGACGCCTGGCTCGCGGTGCAACTCGATACCACGGCGCTGGCGCGCAAGCCCTTCACGCCGCTGCCGGTGCTGGGCGTGCCGGGCTGGTGGCCGGCCAACGAAGCGCCCGGTTTCTACGACGACGCCCAGGTGTTTCGCCCGCCGCGGGCCAATTGATGCCGGCTTGAAAACGAGCGGCGTCCGCCCCATATCGGTCATCGGTATCATCCGCTGCCCCCAACGGTCGGCGGGGAACCTGCCGGCCCGAAACGGGTCATTGGCGCATCCGGTGCGAACCCGCATCGACGCCCCCACGGAGCACACATGAAACGCATCCTGCTGTTCGTCCTGACCAACGTCGCCGTCATGGCGGTGCTGCTGGTCACCACGCGCATCCTCGGCGTGGACCGTTTCCTCACGGCCAACGGCCTGAACATGACGGCCCTGGCCGGCTTCTCGCTCGTCATCGGCTTCGGCGGCGCGATCATCTCGCTGCTGATGAGCAAGCCCATGGCCAAGTTCAGCACCGGCGCGCGCGTCATCAACCAGCCGCAGACCGCCGACGAAGCCTGGATCGTGCAGACGGTGCAGAAATTCGCCGACAAGGCCGGCATCGGCATGCCCGAAGTCGCCATTTTCGAGGGCGCCCCCAACGCGTTTGCCACCGGTGCGTTCAAGAACAGCGCGCTGGTGGCCGTGTCCACCGGCCTGCTGCAGAACATGACGCGCGAAGAGGTCGAGGCCGTGATCGGCCACGAGGTTGCGCACGTTGCCAACGGCGACATGGTCACCATGACGCTGATCCAGGGCGTGATGAACACCTTCGTGGTGTTCCTCAGCCGCGTGATCGGCTACGCGGTCGACAGCTTCCTGCGCCGCGGCAGCGACAGCCAGGGCCCGGGCATCGGCTACATGGTCACCACCATCGTGATGGACATCGTGCTGGGCTTCCTGGCCGCCATCATCGTGGCCTGGTTCAGCCGCCAGCGCGAATTCCGCGCTGACGCGGGTGCAGCCGACCTGATGGGCCGCAAGCAGCCCATGATCAACGCGCTGGCCCGCCTGGGTGGCCTCACGCCGGGCGAACTGCCCAAGACCATGCAGGCCCTGGGCATCACCGGTGGGCTGGGCAAGCTGTTCAGCACCCACCCGCCGATCGAAGAGCGCATCGCCGCCCTGCAGCACAGCGCCTGATCCCGGGTTCCGTTCAGCAAAAAGGCCACCTCCGGGTGGCCTTTTGCATGGGGTTTGCCGGGGTCAGCGCCGGTATTCGAAATCGCGGCGGTGGCCGGGCGGATGGTAGCGGTCGTGCCCATGTGGCGCGCGCCATCCCGGAGCGCGGTGGTAGCGCTGGCCGCCAATGATCACGACCTCATGGGTGATGCTGGAGTAACCCGAGGGGTACCCGCCGTAAACCACCGCGGGCGCCGGCGTTTCGTAGCGCACTTGCGGGCGCGGCGCGTAGGCCGGCGGGGGCGGAGGCAGCGAATCCACCGGTGTGACGTTCAGGCGCACGTAGCGGCCCGGGTCCTGCGCCATCTGGGTGCGGTACTCGCGGCCGGCGTACTCGTACACCACGTCGTAGGCCACCGTGCGCGGTTCGTAGGTGGTCTGGGTACCGCAGCTGCGCACGATTTCGGTGCGCGGTTGCGGCTCGCCCTCGATGCGGTTGCCCAGGATCGCGCCACCGATGAGGCCGATCGCGGTGGCCGCTGCGCGGCCGCTGCCGTCGCCGATGGCATTGCCCATGGCACCGCCGGCAATGGCACCGAGCAGCGCGCCGCCGCCGGATTTCTGTCCGCGGTAGGTGACCTGCTCGTCGGTGCACACATCGCGCGGCACGGCGACCTGCTGGATGATGGGCGTGCTGCTGATCACGCGGCCTTGTTCTTCCTGGGCTTGCGCCAGGCCGCTGGCCGCCAGGGCGAGCAGGCCGGTCATCACGGGAAGGAGAACGGGGGTTTTCATGGCGAACTCCTGTTGGGGGTAGCGTGGAGCATGCACCGCCAGTGTCAACCCGGCGTGGGGCAATTGCAAAGATTCGTGTCGTCGGCGGCGCCAGGCGGCAAAAGTCACGCCGCCAGCCGTTCGTGCGCCCGTGTCTGCGGCGTCAGCAGGTCGCTCGCCAACGCCTCGGCCACCTTCAGCCCGTCCACACCCGCCGACAGAATGCCGCCGGCGTAGCCCGCCCCCTCGCCGGCGGGGTACAGGCCACGCGTGTTCAGGCTCTGGAAATCATCACCGCGCGTGATGCGCAGCGGCGCCGAGGTGCGCGTCTCCACACCGGTGAGCAGCGCGTCTGGCAGGTCGTAGCCGCGGATCTGGCGGCCGAACACCGGCAGCGCCTCGCGCATGGCCTGCACCGCGTAGTCGGGCAGCACGCCGGCAAGGTCGGTGAGGTGGATGCCGGGGCGGTAGGAGGGCTCGACCTCGCCCAGCGCCGTGGATGGCTGGCCCGCGAGGAAATCGCCCAGGCGCTGCGCGGGCGCGCTGTAGTTGGCACCACCGGCCTCGAACGCGCGGCTTTCGAGTTGCCGCTGCAGCACCACGCCGGCCAGCGGGTGGTGGTGGCCCTGGGCGCGCAGCGCCTGCGCCTGCTGGGCGTATCGCGCGCCGTCGGCCGCGCCGAAGGCGGCCGTCCACAAGGGCAGATCCTGCGGGAAGGTCTGCGGATAGTCGGCCGGGTCGATGCCGACCACCATGCCCGAGTTGGCGTTGCGTTCGGCTCGCGAGTACTGGCTCATGCCGTTGGTGACCACGCGGCCCGGCTCCGAGGTGGCGGCAACCACCGTGCCGCCCGGGCACATGCAGAAGCTGTAGACCGCGCGCCCGTTCTGCGCGTGGTGCACCAGCTTGTAGTCGGCCGCGCCGAGCAGCGGGTGGCCGGCGTGGCGGCCCCAGCGGGCGCGGTCGATCAGGCTTTGCGGGTGCTCGATGCGCACACCGATGGAAAACGGTTTGGCCTCGACGAAGACGCCCGCGTCCCACAGCAGGGCAAAGGTGTCGCGTGCGCTGTGGCCCAGCGCCAGCACCACGCGTTGCGCGGGCAACTCGAACGTCTCGCCGCTGTCCAGCCGCTGCACCACCAGCCCGGTGAGGCGAAGGCCGTCGCCATCGGGTTCGGTGCGCACGCCCGTCACGTGGTGCTGGAAGCGGATCTCGCCGCCCAGTGCGAGGATTTTTTCGCGCATGGCCTCGACCACTTTCACCAGCTTGAAGGTGCCGATGTGCGGATGCGCTTCGTACAGGATCTCGGCCGGCGCGCCCGCGGCGACGAACTCGTGCATGACCTTGCGGCCGAAAAAGCGCGGGTCCTTGATCTGGCTGTAGAGCTTGCCGTCGGAGAACAGGCCGGCGCCACCTTCGCCGAACTGCACGTTGCTCTGGGGGTTGAGGGTGCGCTTGCGCCACAGGCCCCAGGTGTCCTTGGTGCGTTGGCGCACCGGCTTGCCGCGCTCCAGCACGATGGGCTTGAAGCCCATTTCGGCCAGCGCGAGCGCGGCGAACAGGCCGCACGGGCCCAGGCCCACCACCACCGGGCGTTCCCCCTCGAGGGCGCCGAAGCCGGCGGGTGCATGCCCCGGTGGGTGCCAGGCCATGTCGGGTGTGGCGCGCACGTGCGGGTGCTTCGCGTGCTGCGCGAGCAGCGTGGCCTCCTGCGCAGGGTCGGTGAGCGCGAGGTCGACGATGTAGACCGCCAGCAGGTCGGCCTTGCGGGCGTCGAAGCTGCGCTTGAACACCCGCAGTTCGGCGATGGCGGCGGGCGCGATGCCCAGCACCTGCGCCGCCAGGCGGGTGAGCGCGTCGATCGGGTGCGGCGCCGGGGCGCGGTCGGCCTCGGTTTCGCTGGGGGCGTCGGCGGCGCGGCGTTCTTCGAACGGCACCTCGGCCAGGGGAAGCTTGAGTTCGGCAATGCGGATCATGGCGCGGGGCTTGTGGCGATCAAGCGGACCGGAAAGCGCGCGATTGTCGCCGAGGCGGGATAATCGGCGGTGTGAAGCGGGCCAGACCGCCGCTGGCACGATGCCCGAAAGGGGGTGCTGGAGGAACGTCCGGACTGCACAGGGCAGCGTAGGAGGTAACACCTCTCCACCGAAAGACCGCCCGGGTTCGCCCGGGTGGCCCCAAGGTGAGGATCAGAGCAACAGAGACGAGCCGATTCAGTTCGGGTGAAACGGGCAATCTCTACGCGCAGCAACACCAAATAGGCCAGCGTTGAGGCGGCTCCGCGGAGCTGGCGGGTAGGTGGCACCGAGCCGCTTGGGTGACCAGCGGCCCAGAGGAATGGCGGTCACGTGCCGGGCAACCGGCACGCACAGAATCCGGCGTACCGGCGCGCTTCACACTTTTTCCAGGCCCGGCGCACAGCGCGCCGGGCATTGCCGCTTTCGCGCTGCTCAGGCGTTGAAGCCACCCAGCGCGCGAATGCGCTCCACATGCGCCAGCAGCGAGCGCCGCGCCACGGGCCACAGGCGCTCGGGCACATCGTCGTAGGCCAGGGGCACCCAGTCGTCCAGGCCGCCGTCGGGGCGCAACTGCATGGCGCGTGCGATCTTCGATTCGCGCGCCAGCCGGTGCGCCTTCAGGTGGTCGATCGCGCGGCGCGCGCCGCCCTCCACCGGGCCCGAAACGTTGTCGCCCGTGCGGCGCAGATCGCCCAGGGCGTAGCCGTGGGCGGGCAGGATGAAATCGATGCCGTGCTCGTCGCACAGCGCGGCCAGTCGGTCGAGCGCGGCGAGGTAGGCGCTCATGTCGCCGTCGGGCGGGTCGATCACGGTGGTGCTGCCGTTGAGGATGTGATCGCCCGAGAACAGCAGGCCGTCTTCGAGCAACACCAGGCACAGGTGGTTGGCGGCGTGGCCCGGCGTATGCACCACCATCAGCGTGTGCGTCGTGCCGGAGGCATCGCTCAGGGTCAACCGCTCGCCGTCGGCCAGTTCGCGATCGGGTGTGAAGCGCGCGCTCTCGCGCGCGGTGGGTGCGCTGGCCAGGCCCAGGATGGGCGGGCGGGCGCGGCCGGCCTGCACGCACAGCGCCTGCAGCCGTGCGGCGCCGGGCGAGTGGTCGGCATGCGAGTGGGTGCAGACGATGGCGCGCAGGTCGGCGCCCACCGCGCGCCACAGACGCTCCACGTGCTCGGGCTCGTCAGGACCGGGATCGATCACGATGAAGCCGCTGCCTGGGTCGCCCACGAGGTAGCTGTTGGTGCCGGGGCCGGTCATCACGCCCGGGTTGGGCGCGGTCAGGCGCGCCACGTGCCTGAGCAGCGCTACAGGCTGCTCGTGCTGCCAGTCCAGGTTGTGCACGATCTGGCCGTCGGGGCTGACCAGTGCAAGTTCGCCGAACGGTGGCTCGTGTTCCATGTGCCGCGATTCGCGTCCGTGCAGCAGGCCCGCGCGCGGGCAGCTCGTCCACAGCGGTTCATCGTGCGCGGCGCAGGCGTCCAGCACCGACTGCACCGAGGCGTGCGCCCGCAGCCGCTCCAGCGTGCGGATGGTCGGGAAGATGATGAAGAACTGGCCTGCGGCGTGGCGCGCCAGGGCATCGGCCGGGCGCACCCACAGCGGCTCGAACTGCTCGCTCTCGTCGGCCACGGGCTCCTGCCCGTCGGGCATGCGCGCCACCAGGAAGGGCACGTCGAAGCGGCGCGGGAGGTCGCGATCGGTGATCCAGTGCGCGAGCACGAAGACCTCGTCGGCCGCCAGCCGCAGGCCGCGCGCGGCGCACTGCGCGGCAAACGGTGCCTTGCGGTCGAGCGCGGTGATGTCCTCGGCCGTGGCCCAGGTGCCGTCGGCGCGGCGCGCCAGCAGCACGCCCAGCTCCTCGAAGCTCTCGCGGATGGCGGCAATGGCCTGCGTGAGGCGCAGGTCGGTCTGCGTGGGGCGGCGTGCAACGGTGTCGAAACACTGCGCGTCGGCGGCGTCGATGCCACCGCCCGGGAACACGTAGGCGCCGGGCGCGAAGCTGGCCGTCAGGGAGCGGCGCGTCATGAGCACCTCGACGCCATCGGGGCCGTCGCGCAGCAGCAGCACGGTGGCGGCGGGGCGCAGTGGCGCGGCAGGGCGGGGCGGGTGCAGGAGCTGGTGGGGTCGGACCATGCGGCGCATTGTGCGCGCGCGACCCGTCACCTGCGGTCATGCGCGCGTCAGGGTCGGGGCAGTGCGCCGATAATCCACCCCATGCAGATCCGCTTCACCAAGATGCAGGGCGCGGGCAACGACTTCGTCGTGCTCGACGAGACGCGCGGTCTGCTCGGCCTCAGCGGCGCGCAGTACCGCTTCCTGGCCGACCGCCATTTCGGCGTCGGCGCCGACCAGATCCTCTCGGTGCGTCCGGCGCCGTCGCCCGGGCTCGACTTCGAGTACGTGATTCACAACGCCGACGGCGGCGAGGTGGAGCACTGCGGCAACGGTGCGCGCTGTTTCGTGCGCTATGTGCACGACAAGCACCTGAGCGAGCGCAACCCGCTGCGCGTGAAGGTGAAGAACGGGGTTCTCGAATTGCGGCGCCTGGCCGATGGGCGTGTCACCGTCGACATGGGCGCACCCGTGTTCGCATTGCCCGATGTGCCCTTCAACGCCAGCGGCCTCAAGCCCGAGCGCCTGGGCAACTTCGAACGCTGGCCGCTCACGCTGCCTTACGCGGGCGAGGTGCCGGTGGCCGTGCTGTCCATGGGCAACCCGCATGCCGTGCTGCGGGTGGACGACGTCGACAGCGCGCCGGTGGCGGGCTGGGGCCCGCTGATCGAGCGCCACGAGCGTTTTCCGCAGCGCGTGAACGCCGGCTTTCTGCAGGTGGTCGACCCGAACACCGTGAAGCTGCGCGTGTACGAGCGCGGCGCTGGCGAGACACTGGCCTGCGGCACCGGCGCCTGCGCCGCCGTGGTGGCCGGCATCCGCCTGGGTTGGCTGGCCGAGCGCGTGGACGTGCATACGCGCGGTGGCGTGCTCACCATCGAATGGAAGGCCGCGGCCGGCCTCGATGCGCCTGTTTTCATGACCGGCCCCGCCACGCCCGTGTTCGAAGGCGTGATCGAGGTCCCCGATTCCCTCTGAGCTTTTCCATCACCACACAAGCCATGACCCAGCCGATCCCGCCCATCACCGAGGACGACATCGCCCAGTACCTGGCCAACAGCCCCGACTTCTTCGAACGCCACGCCGGCCTGCTGGCCGAGGTGCAGCTCACCAGCCCGCACGGCGGGCGCGCCGTGAGCCTGCAGGAGCGCCAGGCCGAGATGCTGCGCGAGAAGATCAAGGGCCTCGAACTCAAGGCCGCCGAGATGGTGCGCCACGGCCGTGAGAACACCGCCATCGCCGACAAGCTGCAGCGATGGACGCGCGATCTGCTGATGGTGCGTGATGCGGTCGAGTTGCCGGGCGCGATCACCGAGGCGCTGGTGACCCAGTTCCAGGTGCCGCAGGTCGCCATCAAGGTCTGGGGCGTTGCCCCCGGGTTTGCCGACGAGACCTTCGCACAGGGTGCGAGCGAGGACGCGCAGGCCTTCGCCTCGTCGCTCAACACGCCCTACTGCGGCAACAACCCCGGCCTGGAGGCCGCGCAATGGCTGGTCGATCCGGCCTCGGCCGCGTCGCTGGCGCTCATTCCCCTGCGTGTGGGTGCCGCGCCCGAGGCCTTCGGCCTGCTGGTGCTGGCCTCGGCCGACCCGCAGCGTTTTGCCGCCGACATGGGCACCGACTTCCTCGAGCGCATCGGCGAACTCGCCAGTGCGGCGCTGGTGCGCTTGCGGCCGGTGGTGCCGGCAGCCGTCGAATGAACGCCGCCGGGCCGCTCCCAGGGCACTCGGCCCCGCAGTGCGCAGCACGGAGGGTTGCGCGGTGATCGACCTGGCCCGCGCCGACGATGCGGGCCTGATCGAGGCCTACCTCGCGCACGTGCGCGTCGGCAAGCGCCTGGCCGAGCGCACCGTGGCGCTCTACACCGAAGATCTGGTCAAGCTCGCGCACTTCGCGCGCGAGGCGGCGGTGCCACTGCGCCAGGTGCAGCCCGCGCACGTGCGGCGCTGGATCGCGCAGATGCACAGCGCCGGCCGCAGCCCGCGCGGCATCGCGCTCATCCTGTCGGGTTGGCGCGGCTTCTACACCTGGCTCGGCCGCCAGGGCATCGTGCAGCACCACCCGGTGCAGGACGTGCGGGCCCCCAAGGCTGGCAAGCCGCTGCCCAAGGCGCTGGCGGTGGACGACGCGGTTCGCCTGGCCGAGCACACGCAGCCCGACGACGACCCGGGCCTGGAGGCGCGCGACGCCTGCATCACCGAACTGCTCTATGGCAGCGGCCTGCGCATCGGTGAACTCGTGGGGCTTGACGTGGCCGCCAGCGCCACGGCGCGCGGCTGGATCGACCACGACGCCGGCGAGGCCCACGTGCTGGGCAAGGGCAGCAAGCGGCGCAGCGTGCCGGTGGGGCGTGCGGCGCTGGCGGCACTGAAGCGCTGGCTCGAGGCCCGCAACGCCTGGGCGCGCGACGACGCCGCGCTCTTCATCGGCCAGCGCGGCCAGCGCCTCACGCCGCAGCACATCCGCGTGCGCCTCAAGCGCCGTGCGCTGCAGGCCGGCCTGGCCACACCGGTGCATCCGCACATGCTGCGCCATTCGTTCGCCAGCCACGTGCTGCAGTCCAGCGGTGACCTGCGCGCCGTTCAGGAACTGCTGGGCCACGCCAACATCGGCACCACGCAGGTCTACACCCGGCTCGACTTCCAGCATCTTGCGCAGGTGTACGACGCGGCGCATCCGCGCGCACAGTCGCGCAAGCCGCGCGGCAAGTGAGCGCCGGGCCGCGACAATCGCGGCCATGAAATCCATCCGACTCAAGCCCGGCAAGGAACGCTCGCTGCAGCGGCGCCACCCCTGGGTGTTCGACGGCGCCGTGGCCAAGGGCAGCGCCGACCCAGGCGAGACCGTGCGCGTGGACGATGCCGAGGGCCACTTTCTCGGCTGGGGTGCGTGCTCGCCGGCGTCGAAGATCCGCGTGCGCATGTGGAGCTTCGAGCAGGCGCAGCGCGTCGACGCCGCTTTCTTCCGCGAACGCCTGCGCGCGGCGATCGCGCTGCGTGATCGGCTGGCCGTGCCCAGCGACGGCGTGCGCCTCGTGCATGCCGAGGCCGACGGCCTGCCCGGCCTGGTGGTGGACCGCTATGGCGACACCCTGGTGGCGCAGTTCGGTGCCGCCGGCGTGGAGCGCTGGAAGCCGGTCATCGCCGACGCGCTGCTGGAGCTCACCGGCCTCACGCGCCTGTACGAACGCAGCGACACCAGCAGCCGCCAGCTCGAAGGCCTGCCGGTGGCCAGCGGCTGGCTGCGCGGCGACGGTGAGACCGCGCTGGTGCTGCGCGAGCATGGCTGGCAACTGGGCCTGGACATCGCCAGCGGCCACAAGACCGGCTATTACCTCGACCAGCGCGACAACCGCGCCATCTGCCGCGACCTGGTGCAGCGCTTCCAGCTCGCCGAGGTGCTCAACTGCTACAGCTACACCGGCGGCTTCAGCGTGGCCGCGCTGGCGGGCGGTGCGCAGCGCGTGGTGTCGGTGGATTCGTCCGGCCCGGCGCTGCAACAAGCCGCGGCCAACGTGGCGCGCAACGGGCTCGATGCCGCGCGCTGCGAATGGCTCGACGCCGATGTCAACGCCACGCTGCGCCGCTTCATTGCCGAGGGCCGGCAGTTCGACGCCATCGTGCTCGACCCGCCGAAGCTGGCGCCCACGGCGGCGCACGCCGAGCGCGCGGCGCGCGCCTACAAGGATATCAACCGCCTGGGCTTCAAGCTGCTGCGCCCGGGTGGTGTGCTGATCACGTTCTCCTGTTCGGGCGGGGTGGGTGTGGGGCTGTTCCACAAGATCGTTGCTGCCGCCGGCCTGGAGGCGGGCGTGGACGGCGTGTTCCTGCAGCGTCTGGGCGGTGCGCCCGACCACCCCATGACGGTGCAATTCCCCGAAGGCGAATACCTCAAGGGCCTGGTGGTGATGCGCCGTCCCGGACCCTGAAACAGGTTGCTATCGCTACACTGTTGCGTTTTTCTCCACCGTTGCACCGCACGCCCATGGCCCTCATCCCCGCGACCATCCTCACCGGCTTTCTCGGCTCGGGCAAGACCACGCTGCTCAAGCGCGTGCTCACCGAAGCACACGGGCAGAAGATCGCCGTCGTCGAGAACGAATTTGGCGAAGAGAACATCGACAACGAGATCCTGGTGGCCGACACCACCGAGAACATCATCCAGATGAGCAACGGCTGCATCTGCTGCACCATCCGCGACGACCTGCGCGCCACCCTGGCCGATCTGGCGCAGAAGAAGCGCAAGGGCGAACTCGACTTCGAGCGTGTGGTGATCGAGACCACCGGACTGGCCGACCCGGGCCCGGTGGCGCAGACCTTCTTCATGGACGACGAGGTGGCCGAGCAGTACCTGCTCGATGCCATCGTGACGCTGGTCGACGCCAAGCACGCGGCCCAGCAACTCAACGACCGCCAGGAGGCGCGCCGGCAGGTGGGCTTTGCGGACCAGATCTTCATCAGCAAGGCCGATCTCGTGAGCAACGAAGAGGTGGACGCGCTGATCCATCGCTTGAAGCACATGAATCCGCGCGCGCCGATGCGCCCGGCGCACTTCGGTGAGGTGGCGATCAAGGAGGTGTTCGACCTGCGCGGCTTCAACCTCAATGCCAAGCTAGAGATCGACCCGGACTTCCTCAAGGTGGACGACCACGACCATGGTCACGGACATGATCACCATGACCATGAGCACGGCGAGCATTGCAACCACCCCTCGCACCAGCACGATCATGGCCATCACCACCACCACGACGACGATGTGAAGAGCTTCGTCTACCGCGCCGATCGTCCTTTCAGCCCGGAGAAGCTCGAGGACTTCCTGGGCGCGATCGTGCAGGTCTATGGCCCGCGCATGCTGCGCTACAAGGGGGTGCTGCACATGGACGGCACGGATCGCAAGGTGATCTTTCAGGGCGTGCATCAGCTCATGGGCAGTGACCTGGGCCCCCAGTGGGCCGAAGGCGAGAAGCGCATCAGCAAGATGGTCTTCATCGGCATTGACCTGCCGCGCGACATCCTCGAACAAGGCCTTTCGCAAAGCCTGGTCTGAGCGCGCGTGGCCCGCAAGCAGGCGCTCGGCGTGTGTTTTGTCGCGTTGGCGGCAGTCGCCATCCGACCGGCGTGATCGGGGCCCTTGCGTACATCGCTACAATCCGCGCGCCGAACCGACCAGGGTGTCTGCACCGGGGCCTCGCGGCGCCGGCCACGTATCGTCAAGGGGGTATAACAGCGCCTTTGTCGACGCAGCCCCCCGGGCCGAGTCGTCGCACCGGCGCACGAATCGGGCGTTTTGTCCTTTTCGTGCCATGCACGCCATCCATAGGAGACCCGTCGTGAAAGCCCCGGCTTCCAAGGCAGCGAAAGCAGGCAAGTCTTCCGCTGCGGCCAAGACGGCCAAGGTGAGCGCGGCGACACGCAAACCGGTGGCGAAGGCGCCCCCCAAGGCAGTTGCCAAGAAAGCGCCGGCCAAGGCCGTGAAGGCGGCGGTCAAGCCGCTCGCCAAGGCCCCGGTCAAGCCGGCAGGCAAGGCCGCGTCCACCAAGGTCACCACCAAGGCGCCCACCAAGACGGTTGCCACCAAGGCGGCGGCCACCAAAGCCGTGGCCAGACCGGCAGCGAAAGCGGCCAGTCCGGTGGTCAAGCCCGCAGCCAAGGCGCCTGTGAAGGCGCCCGCCAAGGTGCCCGCGCAGGCGGCCAGCGGTGCTGCGGCCCGCGCGGCCTCGCAGGCATCGGCCCTGATCAACAAGGTGGCCTCCACGCCGGTGGTGGTCACCGTCCCCAAGCCCATCAGCAAGCGCGACGCGCGCCGCGTGATGGTCGAACAGATGACCCAGGCGGAGGTGATTCCCACCCACGCCCCGGACGCCGCCAAGGCGACCTTCTCCAACACGATCGAGCGAAACGTCATGACGCCCCCCGTCCCCGCCTCCCTCCAGAAGGACCCGAAACGGGCCAACAACTGGAAGACCGTGCCTGTCGAGCAACTCACCGACCAGGACGTGCTGTCCATGCCGGACGGCGAGTACATGAACGATCTGCAGTTGTCGTTCTTCCGCCTCAAGCTTCAGCGCCTGAAGGCCGACATGCTGGCCAACGCGGGCGAAACCACCGAGCACCTGCGCGAGGACACCGTGGTTGTGCCCGACCCGGCCGATCGCGCAACGATCGAGGAAGAGCATGCCCTCGAGCTGCGCACGCGCGATCGCGAACGCAAGCTGCTCAAGAAGATCGAGCAGGCCATCGCGCGCATCGACTCGGGCGACTACGGCTACTGCGAGGAAACCGGTGAACCGATCGGCGTCGGCCGCCTCATGGCGCGTCCCACCGCCAGCCTCTCGCTTGAGGCGCAGCAGCGCCGCGAGCTCAAGCAGAAGATGTTCGGCGACTGATACCGCCGCGCACATCCCGGAATCACGATCTCCATGGCCAAGGACGACTCCAGCGGCGGATTTCTCTCCAAGGTGGTGAAGTTCGTTCGCCACCCCACCACCAGCTGGGCGGACCTCGACACGCGCCAGGCCGACCGCGAGAGCGAGTACAGCAAGGCCGCGCTCAAGGAGATGATCGAGCGCAAGCGGCGCAACGACTTCGTGCGCAAGCGCGAATTCGACATGCTGCGCAAGATCCGCAGCCGCGAGGGCACGCCGGCCGAAGCGCAGGGCATGCGCCCGTCGTTCTTCCAGAGCAGTCTGCCGTCCAAACCGGACGACCGGGCCATGACGCTCAAGAAGATCGACGAGATCGAAGCCCAGATGTCGATGCAGTGGTGGAAGACCAAGGGCGCCGACTCGATGACCAGCACGGGGTCGGGCCTGAACACCGCTCCACACAGCCCGGGTGGCGCACCCAAGGCGGCCGATGCCCCGGCCGCCAAAGCACCTGCCCCCGTGGTGGATCCGGCACGTCTGAAGGCCCAGTACGACGTCACCGAACCGGCACCACTGCTCAACCCGATGGCGCAGGCCGCCGCCGCCCGCACGGCGTCGGCCAAGGCACCGCTGGCGCCGGCCAAGCCACCCTCGACGCAGCGCACCGGGCTCATGGCGCCCAGGTCGGGTGGGGCCCCCAGCGGCCAGAGTTCCTCCTTCTCGGCATCCCACTTCTACGCGCTGGATGTGCAGGAAGTGGCGCAGGACCCGGAGGTCGAAGAGGCCGCCATCCGTTTCGCGAACGGCGATGACGCGGGTGCCGAACAAGGCCTGCTGGATGCACTGGCCGACAACGGGCCGCGGGTGAACCAGGAGGCCGACTGGCTGGCCTTGTTCGATCTGTACCGGGCCACCGGTCAGCTTGCGGCTTTCGAGAGCCGCGCCGTCGATTTCGTCAACCGCTTCGACCGCTCGGCGCCCCAGTGGTACGACATGCCGGCCGAGGTGGCCCGCATGGTCGGCCGCGATGACGAACCCGTCACCAGCGGGCAGACACGCGCCGTCTGGGTGGCCGAGGCCGAACTCGACGCACACGCCATCGGCACCCTGCAGAACGTGCTGTCGCGTGCCCGCCAGCCCTGGGTGATCGACTGGAGCCCGCTCACCTCGATGGATCCCAAGGCCGCGCGTGCGCTGTTGGGCCTGGTGACGCTGTGGACCGATCAGGACGTGGAGTTGCGCTTCACCGGCGGCGCACGCCTGCGCGACCTGCTCAAGGGCATGACACCCTCGGGTCGACGCGACGTCGAGCAGCTCTGGTGGGAGCTGCGCATGGCGGTGCTGCGGCTCATGAACCGGGTCGACGAGTTCGAGCTCACCGCACTCGATTTCTGCGTCACGTACGAACTCTCCCCGCCGGGTTGGGAGCGGCCGCGTTGCCGCTACCAGTCGATCCGCAGCGAGGGCGACGACGGCCTGCAGTCGGTGCTGGGTGAATCGGTGATGGAGGCCGTGTCTTCCACGCTGTCCGGCGAGTCGATCATCGATTCCGCGCCGGCGAGTGCCGTCAACCACCTCGGCCTGGTCGAGCTCTCGGGCGAGATCCGCGGTGATGCGCAAAAGACCATCGACATGCTCGAGCAGCGCCTGAGCGGTGCTGACGTGCTCATCCTGTCCTGCCGCAACCTCATCCGTGTCGACTTCTCGGCCGCGGGCACGCTGCTCAACTGGGTCACCAGCCACCACGCCGAAGGCCGTCTGGTGCAGTTTGTCGATGTGCACCGCCTGATTTCGGCCTTCTTTCACGTCGTCGGCATCACCGAATACGCCAAGGTGGTGCTGCGCAACGACTGACACCGCGCGCGGTCTGCCCGCGCTGTGGTTTCATCCGGTTTCACCCGCAACCGCCCAGCGTCTCTTGCAGCCGGGCGGTGCAACCCCAGATACCTCACATGGAATCGTTTCACGGCACCACCATCGTCTGCGTGCGGCGCGAAACACCGGCCGGCATCCAGGTTGCCATCGGCGGCGACGGGCAGGTCACCCTGGGCAACATCGTTGTCAAGGGCACGGCGCGCAAGGTTCGCAAACTCCACCACGACCGCGTGCTCGCGGGCTTTGCCGGCGCCACCGCCGATGCCTTCACGCTGTTCGAGCGTTTCGAAGCCAAGCTCGAGAAGCACCAGGGCCACCTGGCCCGCGCCGCCATCGAACTCACGCGCGACTGGCGCACCGATCGCGTGCTGCGCCGCCTGGAGGCCATGCTTGCGGTGGCCGACAAGACGGCCGCGCTCATCATCACCGGCAACGGCGACGTGCTCGAGCCCGAGCACGGCATCGTGGCCATCGGCTCGGGCGGTGCCTACGCACAGGCTGCGGCCAAGGCCCTGATCGATCACACCGAGCTCAATGCCGAGCAGGTGGTGCGTCAGTCGCTGGCGATTGCCGGCGAGCTGTGCATCTACACGAACATGAACCACACCATTGAAACCCTGGATTGAGGGCCGATCGATGTCCTCCATGACCCCCCAGGAGATCGTCTCCGAACTCGACCGCTTCATCATCGGCCAGCACGGCGCCAAGCGCGCGGTGGCCATCGCGCTGCGCAACCGCTGGCGCCGCCAGCTCGTGGACGAGAAGCTTCGCCCCGAGATCACGCCCAAGAACATCCTGATGATCGGCCCCACGGGCGTGGGCAAGACCGAGATCGCACGCCGCCTGGCAAGGCTGGCCGATGCGCCCTTCATCAAGGTCGAGGCGACCAAATTCACCGAGGTCGGCTACGTCGGCAAGGACGTCGATAGCATCGTGCGCGATCTGGCCGACATCGCGATCAAGCAGACGCGCGAGGCCGAGATGCGCAAGCAGCGCACGCGCGCCGAGGATGCCGCCGAGGAGCGCATCCTCGATGCCTTGATCCCGCCGCCGCGCAGCGTCGGCTTCGAGCCACCGCCGGCGCAGGACAGCACGGCGCGCCAGACCTTTCGCAAGAAGCTGCGCCAGGGCGAACTCGATGATCGCGAGATCGAGATCGAATTGGCCGAGCCGCGCCCCGCCATGGAAATCATGGGCCCTGCGGGCATGGAAGAAATGGCCGAGCAGCTCAAGGGCCTGTTCGGGCAATTCGGTGCCGGTCGCAAGCAAGTGCGCAAGCTCAAGATCGGCGAGGCCATGAAGCTGCTGATCGACGAGGAGGCGGCCAAGCTCGTCAACGAGGACGAGATCAAGGCCCGCGCGTTGCTGAATGCCGAGCAGAACGGCATCGTGTTCATCGACGAAATCGACAAGGTCACCTCGCGCAGCGACGCCGGTGGCGGTGCGGCCGAGGTCTCGCGCCAGGGCGTGCAGCGCGACCTGCTGCCGCTGGTGGAAGGCACCACCGTCTCCACCAAGTACGGCCCGATCAAGACCGACCACATCCTGTTCATCGCCAGCGGCGCGTTCCACCTGGCCAAGCCCAGCGACCTGATCCCCGAACTGCAGGGGCGTTTCCCGATCCGCGTCGAGCTGCAATCGCTGTCGGTGGACGACTTCGAGGCCATCCTCACGCAGACGCATGCCTCGCTGGTGCGCCAGTACCAGGCGCTGCTGGCCACCGAGGGCGTCACGCTCACGTTCGCGCCCGATGGCATTCGCCAGTTGGCGCAGATCGCCTGCGAGGTGAACGAGCGCACCGAGAACATCGGTGCGCGGCGTTTGTCGACCGTGATGGAGCACCTGCTCGACGAGGTCAGCTTCGACGCGGCGAAACTGCAGGGCCAGACGGTGACCATCGACGCCGCCTACGTGAACGCGCGGCTCGGTGCGCTCAGCCGCGACGAGGACCTCTCGCGCTACATCCTCTGAGGCGCCGAGCCTCTGCCAGCGACGGCTACCGCCCGTCGCCCCAGCGAACGCCCGCCAGCCCTGCTGCGGGCGTTCCTGTTTTGAAGCATCACATGCAGTGCGCGTTGTAAGTGCTTGCTTTTTATGTGCTTTTTGGCTTCCAAAGTTGCACGGAATCGGCTCTAAGTGGTTGATTTCATTGAAAAAACCCGCACAGCCACCCTTGTGGTGAGGTCTTTTCCTGCTACAGTGGAAAAAAGTGCAATTAAGTGGTGAAAAGTGCCATCTGAGGGTTGAAAGCCGTGTTCCAGGGTCCGTCTTCGCTGAATCTCGATGCCAAGGGGCGGCTGTCCGTGCCGACCCGGCATCGCGACGCCCTGGGCGCGGCGCTGACCATCACCAAACACCCTCACGGCTGCCTCATGGTGTTTCCGCGCACGGCCTGGGAGGAATTCCGCGGCCGCATCGCTTCGCTGCCCATGGGCGCGCAGTGGTGGAAGCGCATTTTCCTGGGCAATGCCATGGACGTGGAGATGGACGCCACCGGCCGCGTGCTGATCGCGCCGGAGCTGCGCGAGGCTGCCGGCATCAGCAAGGACGTGGTGCTGCTCGGCATGGGCGCCTACCTCGAACTCTGGGACGCGGCGACCTACAAGGCGAAGGAGGCCGAGGAGATGCAGGCCGAGATGCCCGATGTGTTCAAGGACTTCTCGTTCTGAGGACGCGGGTGGCGAACGAATGGGCTCACCAGACCGTCCTGTTGAACGAAGCCGTGCAGGCGCTCTCGATCAACCCCGACGGTCATTACGTCGACGCCACCTTCGGGCGCGGCGGCCACAGCCGCGCCATCCTGCAGAGGCTGTCGCCCCAGGGGCGGCTGACCGTCTTCGACAAAGACCCCCAGGCCATTGCCGAGGCGCAGGCCCTCGCCACGGCCGATGCGCGCGTGGCGTTGCGCCACGAGGGCTTTCGCGCGCTGGGCGAGGTGGGTGCGGCGTCGGTGGACGGCGTGCTGATGGACCTCGGCGTGAGCTCGCCGCAGATCGACGACCCCGCGCGCGGCTTCTCGTTCCGCCACGACGGCCCGCTGGACATGCGCATGGACACCACGCGTGGACAGAGCGTCGCGCAATGGCTCGAGACGGTTCCGGTTTCCACCCTGGCGGAGGTCATTCGTAACTATGGCGAAGAACGGTTTGCTTCACCGATTGCAAAGGCGATTGATCGCCGCCGACAGGAACGGGGCCCTTTTCGAACCACCCTTGAGCTGGCCGAAGTCGTGGCTGGCGCGGTCAAAACCCGCGAGCCGGGCAAGGACCCTGCAACGCGCACATTTCAGGCTCTTCGGATTTTCATCAACGCCGAGCTTGAAGAACTGCAAGCGGCGCTAGAGGCAAGCCTCACGGTACTCAAACAGGACGGTCGGCTCGTGGTCATCAGCTTCCACTCGCTGGAGGACCGCATGGTCAAGCAGTTCATGGCGCGCCACTCGCGCACCGTGGTGGACCGCCGCGCGCCCTTTGCCGAGCCGGCGCCGATGCGGCTGGCCGATGTGCACCGCGTGATGCCCTCCGACGACGAAGTGAAGGGCAACCCACGCGCCCGCAGTGCCGTGATGCGCGTGGCCACGCGCACCGGGGTGCCCGCATGATCAGATTGAACCTCGTTCTGCTGCTGGCGGTGCTGGCCAGTGCGTTCTATCTGGTGCACACCCAGTACGAATCGCGCCGCCTGTACGCGGCGCTCGATCGCGCGCAGGCCCAGGGCAAGCGGCTCGATGCCGATCACGAGCAACTGGTGGTGCAGCGCCGCGCGCAGGCCACGCCCGCGCGCGTTCAGCAGATAGCCGCACGCCAATTGCAGATGCGGCCTGTCACCCCTGGCATCACGCAATATGTGAGCGAGCGGCCCGCCGCCGCGCCGGCATCGCCCGCGACGGGGGAGGGTGCGCGATGAGCCGCAGCATCAACTACACCTCCAGCCCGCTGTTGGCGAGCAAGACGCCGGTGTGGCGCAGCAAGTTCATCGTGGCTTGCCTGGCGCTCGCCTTTGCAGGCCTGGCCGGCCGCGCCACGTACGTGCAGGTGGTCGGCAACGATTTCTTCCAGCGCCAGGGGGAAGTGCGCTTCGCGCGCACGCTGGAGCTGCCGGCCAACCGTGGCCGCGTGCTCGATCGCAACGGTCTCATCCTCGCCTCCAGCGTGGTGGCAGAGAGCATCTGGGCGATTCCGGAGGATGTCGACAAGAACCACCCGAAGCTGCGCGAACTCGCGCGCCTGCTCGAGATGCCACTGGCTGACCTGCGCAAGCGCCTGGCCAACGAGGACAAGACCTTCGTCTGGGTCAAGCGCCAGGTGGACGAGCCGGTGGCCAAGCAGATCGCCGCGCTAGACATCAAGGGCATCTACCAGCGCCGCGAGTACAAGCGCCAGTACCCCGAGGGCGAGGCCGCAGCGCACGTGGTGGGCTTCACCAACGTGGAAGATCGCGGCCAGGAGGGCGTGGAACTCGCCTTCAACCAGCAGCTCGCAGGCAAGGCGGGTTCGCGACGCGTCATCAAGGACCGCCTGGGCCGCGTGGTGGAGGACGTGCGCGACGTGGTGCCGCCGGTGGACGGCCCCGACCTGCAGCTCTCGATCGACAGCAAGGTGCAGTACTTTGCGTGGCAGAAGCTGCGCGATGCGGTGGCGCAGCACAAGGCCAAAGCCGGCAGCGTGATCGTGATCGACACCGTCACCGGCGAGGTGCTGGCGCTGGCCAACGTGCCCAGCTATGACCCCAACCGCCGGCGCAACCTGAGCGGCGAGCAGCTGCGCAACCGTGTGCTCACCGACACCTTCGAGCCCGGTTCGACGATGAAGCCCTTCATCGCAGCGCTGGCGCTCGACAAGGGCCTCGTGCGGCCCACCACGCCCATTCAGACCGCGCCGGGTCGCATCACCATCGGCGGCTCCACCATCCGCGACACGCACCCGGCCGAGATCCTCACCGTGGCGCAGATCATCCAGCGCTCCAGCAACGTGGGCACGGTCAAGATGGCCATGCAGATGAGCCCGCGCGAGATGTGGGAGACCTACGCCCAGGCCGGCTTCGGCCAGAAGCCGCAGGTGCCGTTCCCCGGTGCGGTGGCCGGGCGCTTGCGGCCCTACAAGAGCTGGCGGCCGATCGAGCAGGCCACCATGAGCTACGGCTACGGCCTGTCCACCTCGCTGTTCCAGCTCGCGCAGGCCTACACCGTGTTCGCCCGCGACGGCGAGATGATCTACCCCACGCTGCTCAAGAGCGACACACCGGCACAGGGCGTGCGTGTGTTCAGCGCCCAGAACGCCCGCGCCGTGCGCGAGATGCTGGGCCTGGCGGTGCAGCCCGGCGGCACCGGCACACGCGCGCAGACCATGGGCTACTCGGTGGGCGGCAAGTCGGGCACAGCCCGCAAGCAGGAAGGCAAGGGCTACGCCGAAGGCAAGTACCGCAGCGTGTTCGTCGGCCTGGCGCCGGTGGAGAACCCGCGCATCGTGGTCGCGGTGATGGTCGACGAGCCCAACAACGGCCAGTTCTACGGCGGCCTCGTGGCCGCGCCGGTGTTCAGCGAAACGGTGCAGCAGACGCTGCGCATCCTCGGCGTGCAACCCGACATGAGCGTCAAGCCGCAGATCGTGGCCGAGCCGCTGGAGGAGTCGTTCTGATGGTGCAGACGCTCGTCCACCCGCTCGCCGTGGCGACCTGGCTGCGCGCCAGTGTCACCGGTTCGCTGGTGTGCGACAGCCGCCGCATCCATGCGGGCGACGGCTTCGTCGCCTGGCCCGGTGCTGCCACCGACGGCCGGCGCTTCGTCGAGGACGCCCTGCGCGCCGGCGCGGGCGCCGCCATCGTGGAGCGCGAAGGCCTGGAGGCCTACCCGTACCGCGACGATCCCCGCGTGCTCGCCGTGCCCGGCCTCAAGGGCCAGGCCGGCGCCATCGCCAGCGCCTTCTGCCACGAACCCAGTGGCGCGCTCGACGTGATCGCCATCACCGGCACCAATGGCAAGACCTCCAGCGCGTGGTGGATGGCGCAACTGCTCACGGCGTGCGCGCGCCCTGCCGCCGTGGTGGGCACGCTGGGCATGGGCCAACCGGGTGCCGAGCTCGTGTCCACCGGCATGACCACGCCCGACCCGGTGATGCTGCAGCACCAGCTGCGCGCTTTCGTCGACGCGGGGCTGCGCGCCGTGGCGATCGAGGCCTCGTCCATCGGCATCGTCGAGGGGCGGCTCAACGGCACGCGCGTGGCGGTGGCCGTTTTGACCAACTTCACCCAGGACCACCTCGACTACCACGGCAGCATGGATGCCTACTGGTCGGCCAAACAGCGCCTGTTCGACTGGCCTGGCCTCAAGGCCGCGGTGGTCAACGCCGACGACCCCAAGGGCGCCGGTCTGATCGATCGTCTCGCCGGTCGCGGCCTGGACCTGTGGTCTGTCGCCATCGACCAACCGGGCGTGCGTCTGCGGGCCGAACACCTGGCCGTCACGCCCGAGGGCGTGACGTTCGAGATCGTCGAGTGCGATCGCCAGGGTCAGGAGCGCCATCGCCACGCGCTCACGCTGCCGCTGGTGGGGCGCTACAACGTGCACAACCTGCTGGGCGTGGTGGCTGCCGCGCGTGCCATTGGCGTTCCGATGCCGGCCGCACTGGCTGCCTGTGCGGCCCTCACTCCGGTGCCCGGCCGCATGGAGCAGGCGCAGCCCGGCACGCGCGACGCGCCGCTGGTGCTCGTGGACTACGCCCACACACCGGACGCGCTGGAAAAAGCACTGCAGGCCTTGCAGCCGATGGCACGTGCGCGTGCCGGCAAGCTGTGGGTGGTGGTGGGCTGCGGCGGCGACCGCGATCCGACCAAGCGCCCGCTGATGGCCGCGGTGGCCGCGCGCGAAGCCGCGCGCGCCGTGCTGACCAGCGACAACCCGCGCAGCGAATCGCCCGAGGCCATCCTGGCGCAGATGGTGACCGGCCTGCCATCGCGCAAGGCCGCCCACACCGAGGTCGATCGCGCCCGCGCCATCGCCTTCGCGGTGAAGCAGGCCGCGCCCGCCGATGTGATCCTGATTGCCGGCAAGGGGCACGAGGACTACCAGGAAATCCGCGGGGTGAAGACGCCTTTCTCCGACATCGCGCAGGCGCGCATGGCACTTGCCGAGCGTGCGGGAGGCCGGGCATGAAGACGCTCACCGAACTGCTGCCAGGCCTGGCCGGCGCGCGCCCGGTGGGCCGCATCACCGCCACCGTGCAACGTGTGCACACCGACACGCGAAGCCTGCGCGCGGGCGATCTGTTCGTGGCGCTGAAGGGCGAGCGCTTCGACGCCCACGATTTCCTGCCGCAGGCCGCGGCCGCTGGCGCCGTGGGTGCCATCGCGCACCATGGCCTGCAGGCCGCGGGGCTGGCGGGTGTCGAGGTGCCGGACACGCTGGCCGCGCTGCAGCAACTGGCATACGAATGGCGCGGGCAGTTCGCACTGCCCTTGATTGCCGTGACCGGCAGCAACGGCAAGACCACCGTCACCCAGATGATCGCGAGCATCCTGCGCGCGCACGCGGGCGACGCAGCGCATTTCACGCAAGGCAACTTCAACAACCACATCGGCGTGCCGCTCACCTTGCTGCGGTTGACCGCCGGGACGCGCTGCTCGGTGGTCGAGCTCGGCATGAACCACCCGGGCGAGATCGCCCAGCTCGCGGCCTTGGCCGCACCCACGGTGGCACTGGTGAACAACGCGCAGCGCGAGCACCAGGAGTTCATGGCCACGGTGGAAGCCGTGGCGCGCGAGAACGGCGCCGTCATCGAGGCGTTGGGCACCGACGGCACCGCGGTGTTCCCCAGCGACGACGTGCACACGCCCCTCTGGCAGTCGCTGGCCGGCGCGCGCCGCGTGCTCAGCTTCAGCGACACCGACCCCGAGGCAAGCGTGCGTGCCCATTCCTACCAATGGCTGGGCGAGGCCTGGGCACTGCATGCCGCCACCCCCGCGGGCGATCTGACGTGCACGCTGCGCATTGCCGGTCGCCACAACGTGCGCAATGCGCTGGCGGCCACCGCCTGCGCGCTGGCTGCCGGTGTGCCGCTGGACGCGGTGCAACGCGGCCTGGAGGCCTTCGAGCCCGTGGGTGGGCGCTCGCGCGCCGTCGCACTGCAGATCGACGGGCGCGTGGTCACCCTGGTGGACGACAGTTACAACGCCAACCCCGACTCCGTGCGCGCCGCCATCGAGGTGCTCGCCACCCTGCCTGGCCCGCACCTGCTGGTGCTGGGTGACATGGGCGAAGTGGGTGACCAGGCGCTGGCATTCCATCTCGAGGTGCTGCGCCACGCCTTTGCGCGCGGCATTGACGAGGTGCGCGTGAGCGGCGAACACATGCGCGCTGCCGTCGACGCCCTGCAAGCCGCAGGCGAGCCGGCGCCCATCCACGTGGCCGAGGTGCCCGCACTCGCCGCCGACGTCGCGGCCGAAGTGGCCACCGGTGCCGTCGGCAGCCTGCTCGTGAAAGGCTCGCGCTTCATGCGCATGGAGCGCGTGGTGCAGGCCGTGCGCGCGCTCGATCCCACGCAACAAGACAAGGACGCTCCCCATGCTGCCTAGCATTGCCCTCTGGCTGCAGGGCCTGTTTCCCGACCTGGGCTTCCTGCGCGTTTTCCAGTACCTCACCTTCCGTGCGGTGATGGCGGCGCTGACCGCACTGGTGGTGGGCCTTGTCGCGGGTCCCTGGTTCATCCGTCGCCTGGCCGCGCTCAAGATCGGCCAGCCGATCCGCGAGTACGCGATGCAGACGCACCTCACCAAGGGTGGTACGCCCACCATGGGCGGCGTACTCATCCTGTTCGCGATCGCACTCTCCACGCTGTTGTGGTTCAACTGGAGCAACCGCTTCGTGTGGATCGTGCTGATCGTGACGCTGGGCTTCGGCGCCATCGGCTGGGCCGACGACTGGCGCAAGGTGGTGCACAAGAACCCCGAGGGCATGCGTTCGCGCGAGAAGTACTTCTGGCAGTCGCTCATCGGCCTGGTCGCGGCCTTCTACCTCGTGTTTGCCGTGTCCGAGACCAGCAACGCGCGCGTGTTCGAACTCTTCGTCGACTGGGTCCGCTCGGGCTTCACCGTCGACCTGCCGCCGCAGTCGGGCTTTCTCGTGCCCTTCTTCAAGGAGGTGAGCTACCCGCTGGGCGTGGCTGGTTTCGTCATCCTCACCTACCTGGTGATCGTGGGCGCAAGCAACGCCGTCAACCTCACCGACGGCCTGGATGGTCTGGCGATCATGCCCGTGGTGATGGTGGGCTCTGCACTGGGCGTGTTTGCCTACGTCACCGGCAACGCGGTGTTTTCGCGCTACCTGCTGCTGCCGCACATCCCTGGCGCGGGCGAATTGCTCATCTTCTGCGCCGCCATGGCCGGTGCCGGTCTGGCCTTCCTGTGGTTCAACACGCACCCGGCCCAGGTCTTCATGGGCGACGTCGGTGCGCTCGCGCTCGGTGGCGCGCTCGGCACCATCGCCGTCATCGTGCGCCAGGAGATCCTGCTGGCCATCATGGGCGGCATCTTCGTGGTGGAGGCGCTCTCGGTGATGCTGCAGGTGAGCTATTTCAAGTACACCAAGAAGCGCTATGGCGAAGGCCGGCGTCTGTTCCAGATGGCACCGCTGCACCACCACTTCGAGAAGAAGGGGTGGAAGGAAACGCAGGTCGTGGTGCGCTTCTGGATCATCACCATGCTGTTGTGCCTCGTGGGTCTGTCCACGCTCAAGCTGCGATGAACGACCAGCCTGTCCTCATCCTCGGTCTCGGCGCTTCCGGCCTGTCGATGGCGCGCTGGTGCACGCGCCAGGGCGCGCGCGTGACCGTGGCCGATACACGCGAGGCGCCGCCGCAGCTCGAGGCCTTGCGAAGCGAATGCCCACAGGCCACGTTCGTGAGCGGTGCGTTCGACACGGGCTTGCTGACCCGCGAGCCGTGGACCCTGATCGCGCGCAGCCCCGGCCTCGCGCCCGGCGGGCTGCAGGCCGTTTTCGCGCACGCGCAAGCCGCGGGTGTTCCCGTGCTCACCGAGCTCGATCTGTTCGCGCAGGCGCTGCAAACGCTGGCGCAGCGCGAGCGCTTCCCCTACCGGCCCAAGGTGCTGGGCATCACCGGCACCAACGGCAAGACCACCGTGACCGCGCTCACCGGTCTGTTGCTGCAGCGCGCGGGTTGGACGGTGGCGGTGGCCGGCAACATCGGTCCCGCCATGCTCGACGTGCTCGGCGCCGCGCTCGACGCCGAGGCCGTGGCGCAGCAGGCCGATGACGAGCGCGCGGCGGCCGAGGCCGAAGAAGCCGCAAAGCGCTTGGCCGAGCAAGAAGTCGCCCGGGCCGTGCCCACGCCGGACGCATCCACCACCGAGGCCGGTCCCGACACCAGCGCCGCCAACGCAAGCGATGCCGCCCATGACGAGGATGAACCGCTGCCTGGCGTCTTCGACGACGAGGCCGACACGCAGCTCGTACCGCCGCCGGCCGAGCCGCCGCCTGCGCCGCATCTGCCGCGCGCCTGGGTGCTGGAGCTCTCCAGCTTCCAGCTCGACGGCACCGCGCAGGGCGCCTGGGCCGCCGTGCCCACCGCCGCCACCGTGCTCAACCTCACCGAAGACCACCTCGACTGGCACGGCAGCATGGACGCCTACGCGCAGGCCAAGGCCGCCGTGTTCGGCGCACAGGCCCTCATGGTGCTCAACCGCGACGACGCGCGCGTGATGGCCATGAAGCCCGGTCTCGTGACGGTCAAGATCGGCAACCGCAACCGCCAGGTGCCGGCGCGCCCCTGGACAAGCTTCGGGCTTGACGCCCCCGTGCGCCCGGGTGAGTGGGGCCTGGAGAGCGTCAACGGTATGACCTGGCTGGTGCGCGCACTCGCGCTCGACGAGACGCGCAGCAAAGGAAAGGCGCAGGAGGACGAGGAGGTTTACTTCCAGCGTCTCATGCCTGCCGAGGCCTTGCGCATCCGTGGCCGCCACAACGCGGCCAACGCGCTCGCTGCGCTCGCGCTCGCCACGTCCACCGGCGCGCCACTGGGCCCCATGCTGCATGGGCTGCGCGAATACCGTGGCGAACCGCACCGCGTGGAACCGGTGGCCATCGTCGATGGCGTCGAGTACTTCGACGACAGCAAGGGCACGAACGTCGGGGCCACGCTGGCCGCTGTCAACGGCCTGGGCGCCGAGCGCCGGCTGGTCGTCATCCTGGGCGGTGATGGCAAGGGGCAGGACTTCGCGCCGCTGGCCGCAGCGCTCGCGCGCCACGCACGGGCCGTGTTGCTGATCGGCCGCGACGCGCCGCTGCTGCGCGCCGCGCTGGGGGAGACGCTGCAGCGCGCGGGCGTGCCGCTGCACGACGCCGGCGAACTGACCGCGGCCGTGGCGCAGGCGGCCACGCTCGCCCAATCGGGCGACGCCGTGCTCATGTCGCCGGCTTGTGCGAGCCTCGACCAGTTCCGCAACTACGTGCAACGCGCCGAGGTGTTCGTGGCCGCGGTGCGCGAACTCGCCGAAGCGCGCGGCATGAGCCTGGAGGGCGGACTGTGAGCCGCCGCAAGACCGCGCCCGACACACCCAGCCGCTGGGCCGCGCTGCGCGACCGCGCGCTGGGCGCACTTCCGGCCTGGGCCGGTGGCCTCGCCGGTGCGGGCGCGGGCGACATTCCGGTGCGCCTGTCCAGCCGCAGCTACGGCCGCCAGCGCGGCGTGGCGGTGCGCGAGACCGGCTTCGATCAACCCCTGCTCTGGGTCGCCGTGGCCTTGCTGGCCTGGGGCCTGGTGATGGTGTATTCGGCCTCGATCGCGTTGCCTGATAACCCGCGCTTTGCCAACTACGCGCACACGCACTTCGTGCTTCGCCACGGGCTGTCCATGGCGATCGGCGTGGTCGCAGCCCTGCTGGCGTTCCAGGTGCCGCTCAGGACCTGGGAACGCGCTGCGCCCTGGCTGTTCGCGCTGGCGCTGCTGCTCATGGTGCTGGTGCTCATCCCCTTCATCGGCAAGGGCGTCAACGGCGCGCGCCGCTGGATCTCGCTCGGCGTCATGAACTTCCAGCCGTCCGAACTCGGCAAGCTGGCGGTGCTGCTCTACGCGTGCAGCTACATGGTGCGCAAGATGGAGATCAAGCAGAACTTCTGGCAGGCCGTGTGGCCCATGGCGGTGGCGCTCGGGGTGGTGGGCATGTTGCTGCTTGCACAGCCCGACATGGGCGCCTTCATGGTGATCGTGGTGATCGCGATGGGCATCCTGTTCCTGGGCGGCGTCAACGCGCGCATGTTCTTCCTCATCGCGGCGGTGGTGGTCGCGGCTTTCGCGCTCATGATCATGGCCAGCGAGTGGCGGCGCGAGCGCATCTTTGCCTACCTCGACCCCTGGAGCGCCGAGCACGCGCTGGGCAAGGGCTACCAGCTCTCGCACGCGCTGATTGCCTTCGGCCGCGGCGAGGTGTTCGGCGTCGGGCTGGGGGGCAGCGTGGAGAAGCTCAACTGGCTGCCCGAGGCGCACACCGACTTCCTGCTCGCCGTCATCGGCGAGGAGTTCGGTCTGGTCGGCGTCGTCACGCTGATCGGCCTGTTCCTGTGGATGACCCGGCGCATCATGCACATCGGCCGCCAGGCCATCGCGCTCGACCAGGTCTTTGCCGGTCTGGTGGCCCAGGGTGTGGGCCTGTGGTTCGGCTTCCAGGCCTTCATCAACATCGGCGTGAACCTCGGGGCGTTGCCCACCAAGGGCCTCACGCTGCCCTTCATGAGCTACGGAGGCTCGGCCATCCTGCTCAACCTGATCGCGTTGGCGATCGTGATGCGGGTGGATTTCGAGAATCGCCAGATGATGAGAGGCGCGCGCTCGTGACCGCCCGAACTCCCTGCGCCCTCGTGATGGCCGGTGGCACCGGTGGCCACATCTTCCCCGGCCTGGCCGTGGCCGAGGCGCTGCGCGCGCGCGGCTGGCGCGTGCACTGGCTGGGCGCTCCCGACAGCATGGAAAGCCGCCTCGTGCCGCCGCGCGGCTTTGCGCTGGAAACGGTGCAGTTCGGCGGCCTGCGCGGCAAGGGCTTGCTCACCAAACTGCTGCTGCCGCTCAACCTGCTGCGCGCCTTCTGGCAAAGCATCCAGGTGGTGCGACGCGTCAAGCCCGATGTGCTGGTCGGCCTGGGTGGCTACATCACCTTCCCCGGCGGGATGATGGGCGTGCTGCTCGGCAAGCCGCTCGTGCTGCACGAGCAGAACTCCATCGCAGGCCTGGCCAACAAGGTGCTGGCCGAGGTGGCCGACCGCCGCTTCAGCGCCTTTCCAAACGCGCTGGCCAAGGCCGCGTGGGTGGGCAACCCGCTGCGCGAGGCCTTCCTCAAGCAGCCCGCGCCTGCCGAACGCTTTGCCGGCCGTACCGGCCCGCTGCGCCTGCTGGTGGTGGGGGGCAGCCTGGGCGCGCAGGCGCTCAACCGCATCGTGCCGCAGGCGCTGGCGCTCATCCCCGAGGCGCAGCGCCCCACCGTGCTGCACCAGAGCGGCGAGAAGCAGATCGATGAGCTGCGCGCGAACTACGCCGCTGCCGGTGTGGCGGCCGATTGCACGCCGTTCATCGACGACACCGCCAGTGCCTACGCCCACGCCGACCTCGTGATCGGTCGTGCCGGGGCCAGCACCGTCACCGAACTCGCCGCGGTCGGCGCGGCCTCGCTGCTGGTGCCGTTCCCCGCCGCGGTGGACGACCACCAGACGCACAACGCGCGCTTCCTGGTCGATGCCGGCGCGGCCTGGCTCGAAGCCCAGGCCGGGCTCACGCCCGACAAGCTCGCGGTACTGCTCCAGGGGCTGGACCGGGCGCAATTGCTGGCCATGGCCGAGAAAGCGCGCAGCGTGGCCAAGACGGATGCCGTCGATGCCGTGGTGGGTGCCTGCATGGAACTCGCGAAAGTCAGAAGCGCATGAAACACGCCATTCGCCACATCCATTTCGTCGGCATCGGCGGCGCGGGCATGAGCGGCATCGCCGAGGTGCTGCTCAACCAGGGCTACCGCATCTCGGGCAGCGACCTGGGCGAGAGTGCGACCACGCGGCGTCTGGCCGCGCTGGGTGCACAGGTGTTCGCCGGGCACGACGCGAGACACATCGAAGGCGCAGACGCCATCGTCACCTCCACCGCGGTGAAGGCCGACAACCCCGAGGTGGTGGCCGCGCACGCGAAGCTGATTCCGGTGGTGCCGCGCGCCGTGATGCTGGCCGAGCTCATGCGGCTGCGCAAGGGCGTGGCCATCGCGGGCACGCACGGCAAGACCACCACCACGAGCCTGGTGGCCAGCGTGCTCGCCGAAGGCGGGCTGGACCCGACCTTCGTCATTGGCGGGCGCCTGAACAGCGCCGGCGCCAACGCGGCGCTCGGCAGCGGCGAGTACATCGTGGTCGAGGCCGACGAGTCCGACGCCTCGTTCCTGAACCTGCTGCCCATGATCTCGGTGATCACCAACATCGACGCCGACCACATGGACACCTACGGCCACGACTTCGGTCGCCTCAAGGCCGCATTCGTGGAGTTCCTGCACAAGATGCCGTTCTACGGCGCAGCCGTGGTCTGCGTGGACGACGCCGCCATCCGCGAGATCCTGCCCCAGATCGCGCGCCCCATCACCAGTTACGGCATCGACAGCGAGGACGCGCAGGTGCGCGCCATCGGTGTTCGTGCGGTGGGTGGCCAGATGCACTTCACCGTGCAGCGCCGCAACGGCGTTGAGCTGCCCGACCTGGACGTGGTGCTCAACCTGCCGGGCCGCCACAACGTGCTCAACGCGCTTGCGGCCATCGGCATCGCGGTGGAGCTCGGCGTGCCCGATGCGGCGGTGCTCAAGGCCCTGGCGGAATTCAAGGGCGTGGGCCGGCGCTTCCAGCGCTACGGCGAAGCGGTGCTGCCCGGTGGCGGCCACCTCACCGTGGTGGACGACTACGGCCACCACCCGGTGGAGATGGCGGCAACCATCGCCGCCGCACGCGGCGCCTTTCCCGGCCGGCGCCTGATGCTGGCGTTCCAGCCGCACCGCTACACCCGCACGCGCGACTGCTTCGAGGACTTCGTCAAGGTGATCGGCCAGGCCGACGCGGTGCTCCTGGGCGAGGTCTACGCGGCGGGCGAGGCGCCCATCGTGGCGGCCGATGGCCGATCGCTGGCGCGCGCGCTGCGCGTGGCAGGCAAGCTCGAACCGGTGTTCGTCGACGACATCGCTGCCATGCCGCAGGCGGTGCTCGACAACGCACGCGATGGCGACGTGGTGCTGTGCATGGGCGCAGGCTCCATCGGCGCGGTGGCAGGACGAATCATGGAGTTGGCGAAATGAACGTGAAGGAATTCGGCAAGGTCGCCGTGCTCATGGGCGGGCGTTCCGCCGAGCGCGAGGTCTCGCTCATGTCGGGCGCGGGCGTGCTCAAGGCGCTGCAATCGAAAGGCGTGGACGCACACGCGTTCGACCCGGCCGAGCGCGACCTCGGCGATCTCAAACGCGATGGTTTCGGTCGCTGCTTCATCGCGCTGCACGGCCGCTTCGGCGAAGACGGCACGGTGCAAGGCGCGCTGGAATTGCTGGGCATCCCCTACACCGGTCCGGGCGTGATGGCCTCGGCCGTGGCGATGGACAAGCTCATGGCCAAGCGCATCTGGGTCGCCGAGGGTTTGTCCACGCCCGCGTGGCGGCAGGTGCACAGCGCGGCCGAGACACACGAAGCTTTTGCGGCATTGGGCTCGCCCATGATCGTGAAGCCCGTGCGCGAGGGCTCGACCATCGGCCTGACCAAGGTCACCAGCGCGGCGCAGTGCGAAGCGGCTTACGCGCTGGCGGCCAGGCAGGACCCGATGGTGATGTGCGAGCAGTTCATTGCGGGCGACGAGGTCACCTGCCCGGTGCTGGGAACCGGCCACGCGGCGCGTGCGCTGCCGGTGATCCGCATCGTGGCGCCCGACGGCAACTACGACTACCAGAACAAGTACTTCACCGACGACACCAAGTACCTCGTGCCCAGCGGCCTGCCCGCGGGCGAGGAGGCGGTGATCCAGGCGCTGGTGCTGCAGGCCTACCGCACGCTGGGCTGCCGTGGCTGGTCGCGTGCCGACGTGATGATCGACGCCGCCACACGCAAGCCCTACCTGCTGGAGATCAATACCTCGCCCGGCATGACCGGCCATTCGCTGGTGCCGATGTCGGCGCGCGCGGCCGGCATCTCCTACGAGGACTTGTGCGTGCAACTGCTGGCCAGTGCCGGCCTGGACAACGCCTGAAAGCGCATCGAAGCACCATGGCGAACACCGAACTGCCCCTGGACGTGAAGCTGATGGCCGTGGCCACCCAGCTTCTGCTGGGCGTGTTCGCCGTGCTCACGCTCGGTGCCATCGGCACCTGGGCCGTGCGCCATCCGGTGTGGACGGTCAAGGCCATCAGCGTGCATGGCGACGTGGCCCACCAAAGCGCCGTGACGCTGCGCGCGCAACTGGCCACGCAAATGCGCTCGCGCCTGTCGTCGAGCTTCCTCAACGTCGATCTGCAGCAGGTGCGCACGCTGTTCGAGCAGGTGCCCTGGGTGCGCCGCGCCGTGGTGCAGCGCGAGTTTCCGAACCGCCTGCGCGTCACCATCGAGGAGCACCGGCCCGTCGCCTGGTGGGGCGAGAACGGTTCGGGCGAACTGGTGAACACGCTCGGTGAGGTGTTCGAAGCAAGCCCCGATGACGCCGACAACCTGCCCGAGCTCGCCGGCCCCGAGGGCCGCTCTGCCGAGGTGTGGGCGCTTTATCAGACGCTGCAACCGGTCTTCGCCCGCCTCGAGTTCGACCTCGAGCGCCTGGAATTCGGCGAGCGCGGAAGCTGGCGCGCACGGCTGCACAACGGCGCCGAGATCGAGATCGGCCGCGGCACGCCCGAGGAACTGCAGGCACGCGTGCAGCGCTTCATCGGCACGCTGCCGCAGCTCACCGAACGCTACGCCGGCGCGCTGCAAAGCGTGGACCTGCGCTACCCCAACGGCTACGCGCTGCGCATCCGCGGCGTGACCACCGCCACCGACACCCCCGTCAACCCGACCCTACGCCCACCAAACCGGTAAACGCACGCATCCATCATGGCCAAGGAATACAAGGACCTCGTCGTCGGACTCGACATCGGCACCGCCAAGATCATGGTGGTGGTGGCCGAGGTGCAGAACGGCGGCACGCTCAAGCTGGCGGGCCTCGGCGTGGCCGCCAGCCACGGCTTGAAGCGCGGTGTGGTGGTCAACATCGACGCCACGGTGCAAAGCATCCAGCAAGCACTGAAAGAGGCCGAGCTGATGGCCGATTGCCGCATCGCGCGGGTCTACACCGGCATCACCGGCAGCCACATCCGCGGCATCAACAGCAGCGGCATGGTGGCCATCAAGGACCGCGAGGTCAGCGCCACCGACGTGGCGCGCGTCATCGAGACCGCCAAGGCAATCAACATCTCCACCGACCAGCGCCTGCTGCTGGTGGAGCCGCAGGAGTTCGTGATCGACGGCCAGGAGGTCAAGGAGCCGATCGGCATGAGCGGCATCCGCCTGGAGGCCAAGGTCCACATCGTCACCGGTGCACAGAGTGCGGCCGAGAACATCATCAAGTGCGTGCGCCGCTGCGGCCTGGAGGTGGACCAGCTCATGCTCAACCCGCTGGCCAGCAGCCAGGCCGTGCTCACCGACGACGAGAAGGAGCTCGGCGTGGCGCTGGTCGACATCGGCGCCGGCACCACCGACGTGGCCATCTTCTCGGGCGGCGCCATCCGCCACACCGCGGTGATCCCGATCGCGGGCGATCTCATCACCAGCGACATCGCCATGGCGCTGCGAACGCCCACCAAGGACGCCGAAGACATCAAGGTCGAAAGCGGTTGCGCCAAACAGCTGCTGGCCGACCCGGATACGCAGGTGGAGGTGCCCGGCCTGGGCGACCGCGGCCCGCGCCTTCTGGGCAAGCAGGCCCTGGCCGGTGTGATCGAGCCGCGTGTGGAGGAGATCTTCTCGCTCGTGCAGCAAGTGCTGCGCGACAGCGGCCATGAGGAAATGCTCTCCAGCGGCATCGTGCTCACCGGCGGCAGCGCGGTGATGCCGGGCATGGTCGAACTCGGCGAGGACATCTTCCTGAAGCCGGTGCGCCGTGGCGTGCCCAACTACCACAGCGCGCTGTCCGACATGGTGGCGCAGACGCGCTCGGCGACCGTGATGGGCCTGCTCGAAGAAGCGCGCCTGGCGCGCGTGCGCGGTCACAAGGTGTCGCAGAAGGCGGGCTCGATGTCGGGCGCGCTGGAGCGCGTGAAGAACTGGTTCGTGGGGACGTTCTGATGCACCGCTTCAACGACCTGCTCATCCACGGCCCGCCCGCGTGGCGATGTCGACGACGACGAGGACGGTGTGCCGAACACACCGGGCCTCCCGGATGACCCGAACCCCGATTTTCCGCACATCACCAGACAAACAGGCAACTGCATCAAGGAGCACCGAAATGAGCATCGAAATGATCGAAGTCGAAGAATTCAACCTGGGCACGCAGATCAAGGTCATCGGCGTGGGCGGCGGCGGCGGCAACGCGGTCGAGCACATGATTGCCCGTGAGGTCCAGGGCGTGGAATTCATCTGCGCCAACACCGATGCGCAGGCGCTCGCACGCAGCGCAGCGCACAAGACCATCCAGCTCGGTGTGACCGGCCTGGGCGCCGGCAGCAAACCCGAGAAAGGCCGTGAGGCCGCCGAGGGCGCGGTGGAGCAGATCCGCGAAGCCATCGAGGGCGCGCACATGCTGTTCATTACCGCCGGCATGGGCGGCGGCACCGGCACCGGCGCCGCACCGGTGATCGCGCGCGTGGCCAAGGACATGGGCATCCTCACGGTGGGCGTGGTCACCAAGCCCTTCGACTGGGAAGGCGGCCGTCGCATGACCAACGCCGACAACGGCCTCGCCGAACTCGAGGCCAACGTCGATTCGCTGATCGTGGTGCTCAACGAGAAGCTGCTCGAGGTGCTGGGCGACGACGTCACCCAGGACGAGGCCTTCGCGCACGCCAACGACGTGCTCAAGAACGCCGTCGGCGGTATCGCCGAGATCATCAACGAGTACGGCAACGTCAACGTCGACTTCGAAGACGTGCGCACCGTGATGGGCGAACCCGGCAAGGCCATGATGGGCACGGCAACCGCCGCCGGCCCGGACCGCGCGCGCATCGCCGCCGAGCAGGCCGTGGCCTGCCCGCTGCTCGAAGGCATCGACCTCTCGGGCGCCAAGGGCGTGCTGGTGCTGGTCACCGCGGCCAAGGGCTCGCTCAAGCTGTCGGAGTCCAAGCTGGCGATGAACACCATCCGCGCCTACGCCTCGGCCGAAGCGCACGTGATCTACGGCGC
>VFQO010000629.1_pt1 | contig 35238 bp, 33 predicted proteins | sample 3512331 | NCBI WGS metagenome assembly VFQO01 (sample SAMN10412371, study PRJNA504923) | tailings metagenome | isolation source: Replicate 3 from Balatoc abandoned mine | place: Philippines: Itogon, Benguet | collected 2017-08-28 | reverse complement strand
TCGAGACCTTCAGCCCCAGATCGCGGTGATGCTTGGGCATCATGCGGTTCACGGTATCGTTGAAGACGATATAGGGCTCGCCGGTCGCCAGGCGGGTTTCGACCAGCTTCTGGAACAGCGAGCGCGCATCGACCTTGCCGCGCTCAGACCCGTCGCGGGGGCTGCGCAGGGTGAACTCGGCGCCTTCGCGCACCGCATTCATGAACTCGTCGGTGACGAGCACGCCGTGGTGGAGGTTCAGCGCCTTGCGGTTGAAGTCGCCGCTCGGCTTGCGGATCTCGAGGAACTCCTCGATCTCGGGGTGCGAGATGTCGAGATAGCAGGCGGCCGAACCGCGGCGCAGCGAGCCCTGCGAGATCGCCAGCGTGAGGCTGTCCATCACGCGCACGAAGGGAATGATGCCCGAGGTCTTGCCGTTGAGGCCAACCGGCTCGCCGATGCCGCGGACATTGCCCCAATAGGTGCCGATCCCGCCGCCCTTGGAGGCGAGCCACACGTTCTCGTTCCAGGTGCCGACGATGCCTTCGAGGCTGTCCGACACCGAGTTGAGGTAGCACGAGATCGGCAACCCGCGGTTGGTGCCGCCGTTCGACAGCACCGGGGTGGCGGGCATGAACCACAGGTTCGAGATATAGCCATACAGGCGCTGGGCGTGGTCAGAATCGTCGGCATAGGCATCGGCCACACGAGCGAAGAGATCCTGATAGGTCTCTCCGGGAAGCAGATAGCGGTCGGTCAGGGTGTCCTTGCCGAAATCGGTGAGGCGCGCGTCGCGGCTGGCGTCGGTCACAATCGTGAAGCGCCGGTCGTTGACCTTCTTGCTGTCGCTCTTGCCCGCATCCTTCATGGCGGTGGCCATGGCGCCGGCCAGCGCCTCGCCAGCCTTGGCGGCGATCAGGGCGTCCGAGCCGGTATCCGTGGTCTTCATCGTTACAGCCTTTTCATCCACCGCGCCGGAGCCGGTTTCCACATCGTTGGTCACATCGGTGTTAACCGCATCATTGGGCACGTTGTCGCTCGCCTTGAAATCCATCTGAAGCCCACCTTGTCCCCCGAATCGACACCATCGCACAAGGGGCGATGTTCCGATTCTGTTCTATACCGGCTGATCCACAGACTTGCCAACAGCTCACCCCCTTCCGGGCGTGTCGTCAGGTCGGTTGATCCCGTTCGGACTGCGCCTCGCACCCTCTTGCCGGAGCGACTCCTCCCCTCTTCACTCCGCTGGGGAGCGGCTAGGAGATCACCACGGCTTGGGGGTCCGATTTGCGCCGAACCACTAGATGATGAATCAGCCGGGGAATCCCGTCAACGGGCGTTTAAGCCCTTAGTTACCATGACAGCGGTGTGTCAGGCCGGTGTCACACCCGCGACGCGTGGAGCAAGCTTGAGTCGCGGACCCTGCAAGCCCCAAATTGAATCTGTGAAGAAAAATATGGGGAGTGAATCATTCGAATCCAGCCGTGAATCTTTTGCATGGGCTTGCCTTCGATTGTTGCGCGAAATCCCATGCGGCGGATTAGCCGGGGGTGAGAGCGAGGTGGATCGTGCAGACGAGCCCGCCCGGTGCAAAGTCCATGGTGGTGCGGCCGTTGAATTCATAGGCCAGTTGGTCCTCGATCAGCCGCACCCCCAATCCTTTGCGCGTCGGCGGCGTAACCGGCAGGCCGCCGCTTTCCTCCCACACCAGCTTCAGGTCCCCATCGCCCGGAGGCAGATGGTGCCAGACGATTCGCACCTTGCCCGAAGGGCTGCTGAGCGCGCCGTACTTGACCGCGTTGGTGGCCAGCTCGTGCAGCGCCATCGTCAGGCTGACTGCGACCTTCGGCGAGACCATGATCTGCGGCCCGGCCTGCGTGATACTGTCCGGACCGAAAGTCTGCGCGACGCTGCCGACGATTTCATCGAGCGCGGTCGGCTCCCACGCGTTGCGGGTCAGCATCTCGTGCGCCTTCGACAGCGCCGCCAGCCGGTTCATGTAGCTGGCGAGCATGGCAGGATCACTGCCACCGAAGGTCTGGCGGGCCATCGCCTGCACCGTGGCGAGGGTGTTCTTCACCCGGTGGTCCAGCTCGTTGATCAGCACCCGCTGCCGCGCCTCCGCGCGCTTTTCCTGCGTAATGTCGCGCACCTCGATGATCGTGCCGATGGTCTTGGAGGCATCGTCGCGGACGGGACTGGCGCAGAACGCGACCGGATAGAAATGGCCGAGCCTGTGGACGAACATTTCCTCGCCGCGCATCTGGTTGTGTTCGGGAAAGGCCCGGTCGATGGCGCATTCCTCGAGCGGGAAATGGCTCCCGTCGGGATGGGTGTGGTGGATGATGTCGTGGAGCGGCTTGTCGAGCGCGAGGATCTCTTCAAGCGTGTAGCCGGTGAGCTGTTCGGCCGAGCTGTTCATGTAGATGCACTGCTGCCGCTCATCCATGAGGAAAATCGCATGGGACGCATTGTCCAGCACCGCCTGCAAGCGGCGATGCGCGCTGGCGAGCCCTCCGCTGCTGTTCCGTGCTTCGCCGCTACTCATCCAGCCTGCACTCCACCCTGTGCTGTCAGAGTGCCACAATGTCAGCTGCGTTCAAGTTCCACAGCATCTGCAATCGTTTGTGCGGTCTTGTAGTCGGGCTTGCCGTTGTTGAGGCGCAGCGAGCGGTCGGTGAGGATGTAGAGGCGCGGGATCTTGTACCCGGCGAGCCCGGCGCGGGCATGGGCGTCAAGCGCGTCCTTGAGGGAGCCCTCGGCTCCGACCGTTTCCGGGCCTTCGGGATTTGCGGGCTGCACTACCGCCACGACCTTGCGCCCGAAACGGGGGTCGGGGAGGCTCACCACCCGCACGTCCTTCACCGCCGGGTGGCCCTGCAGCACCGCCTCGACCTCCTCGGGAAAAACCTTCTCGCCGCCGGTGTTGATGCACATGTTGTCGCGGCCGATGAATTCGAGCGTCCCGTCCGCCGCCCAGCGCGCGCGGTCGCCGGTCATCAGCCAGCGCTTGCCGCCGATCACGGGGAAGGTGGCCGCGTTCTTTGCGTCCTCGCCGAGGTAGCCCAGCGGCAGCGGCCCGGTGCGCGCGACGATGCCGACGCCTTGGGTGCCGGGAGGGATTTCGGCGAGGTTCTCGTCGAACAGTTTTGTTTCCCTCCCCGGCAAGGGCTGGAACTTGCCGCCCCCGCTCGATCCCTGCGCCGTGGTGATAACGATCCCGGTGCCCGAACTTTCGGACGATCCGAGCGCGTCGACGATCATCAGCGCGGGGTGGTGCGCGATCAGGCGGGCCTTGAGCGCGGGTGAGAACACCGCGCCTGACGAAGTGACGCTCCTGAGGCTCGCCAGCACCTCGGCTCCATCCCCGCGCGCGTCCAGCCGGTCGGCCAGCGGCAGCGCGAAGGCGTCGCCGACGATGAAGATGCCGCGCGCGCCCAGCCGACGCACCTCGTCCAGCGCCAGATCGGCGTCGAACTTCGGCGCGGGGAGCAGCGCCAGCGTGCCGCCTTTCAGGAGGTGGATCAGCGCGGTGAACTGCCCCGCGCCGTGCATCAGCGGCGATAGCACCAGCAGCGGCGAGGTGCTGGCCGGGTGATCGGGGCCGATGGCGACGGCTTGTGCGACCTGCTCTGCCAGCGATCCGGCGATCAAGGGCGGGGTGCCCGGCGGGCGCTGCCACAGCCCGATATTGAACGCGCCCCACGCCTGATCCATCGGCCACATCACCGCTTTGGGCATCCCCGTCGTGCCGCCCGTCGCGGTGAGGAACAGCGCTTCGGGATGATCGTGGATGGCGAAGCTTGCGGGCAAGGGTGTGTCGCACAGCGTTGCCCAGTCCGCGCTGCCCACATCCACGGTCAGCGCGTGTTCCGGCATCGCTTCGCGCGCAACGTCCGCAAAGTCGCTCTCGGTGAACAGCGCCTTGAGGCCGAAGCGGGTGAATATGTCCGCCAGTTCGCGCTGCCGGTAGTGGTAGTTCACGTTGACCGGCACCACGCCCGCCTTCACGCAGCCGAACCATGCGAGCATGTAGTCAGGCGTGTTGCGCAGCATCTGTCCGGCGATGTCGCCCGGCTTCAGCCCGCGCGCCCTGAGGCCAGCGGCGATCCGGTCGGTGAGCGCATCGAGCTCGCCCCAGGTCACCACGCGCGTCCCATGCACCAGCGCGGGCCGATCCGGCGGGATCGCCCCCGCCAGCGCCTTCAGCACAGTTCCGAAATTCGCCCCCGCAAACGCCATTGTCCGCATCTCTCCCAGCCGCCAACCTTGTCATTTTCGCTAGCCCCTGCCGCGCCCGGCTTCCCCTACGTAAATGATGAGGACTTTGCCGGAACTTGCGTTAGACTCGGCCGGCGGGAGAACAATGGAGAGGAGCGAGGCTGACAATGGCCCATAATGTTGTCGAGCTGCGGACGCCGCAAGGCCGCGAATCCCTTGAGCAATTGCTCGAGTCCGTCACCATCACCTGCCCGGAGGACATCCACGATGCCGCCGTGGCGCTGGCGCGAATCGCGCAGGAGCGCGGCATGCAGATCGCCGTGTGCGACGACATCTCGTCCAAGGAACCGATGGTCGATGCCGACGGCACGATCCTCAACGCCGATATCTTCCGCTGGCTGGATGACGGCGCGCGCTGGTGGGAGGATCACCGGCTGGCGCTGCATTCCCCCCTGCCGCGCGCCTGCCGCTATGAAAGCGAGCCCTTCTGGGTCAACAGCCACGGCTTCAACACCCGCTGGCGCAACCACTACCTTGCCGAGATCGATTTGAACGATTTCGAAAAGCGCGCCCTGTGCAAGGCGGCGATCGTGATCCCGGTGCACCTGCCCTTCGGCCAGATTTCCGCCAGCAGCTTCATCTCGATGGACAAGGACAAGGAAGACTTGTCCGCCGAATTCGCCCAATACGGCGCGCTCTTCGCGATGGTGACGCGGTGCTTTGTCGCCGGTTACGTGCAGGCCAACCGCACCAAGCGGCGCATCCCGTCGGACTGCGTGCTCTCCAAGCGCGAGGTCGAATGCCTGCGCTGGGCGGCGATCGGCAAGACCGACAAGGAGATCAGCATGATCCTCAACCGGTCGCACGCCACGATCCGCTACCATATTCACCGTGCTGGCGAGAAGCTGGATAGCGTGAACCGCGCGCAGACGATCTTCAAGGCGGGGCAGCTGGGATATCTCGGGGCTTCTGATTAGGGAACGCGCCTCCGCGCGTTCCTCCTCGGTGCTGTTTCCTTCGCTTCGCTACGGAGCACCTGCGGGGCGGCGGCGTGGCCTTGCGTGACTGCGGCCCGGACAGGCTTGCCAACGCCGTCTCCCCGGGCTTGACCCGGGGCCCCGCTGTTCTTTTCGGCCGCTCATGCGCTCCAACAGCAAGAAAAGCTGGGCCCCGGGTCAAGCCCGGGGAGACGGAGAATGTTATTCTCGGCGTTTACCCCAGCTTACGCAACGGCTCCGAGCCATCCCAGCCCACGCCCGCCGTCTTGATCATCCCGAACAGGTCCGGCCCGCCCTTGGCCTGCTGGAGGATCTCCACCAGTGTCCCCGGCCCGCCGCCGGCATCGACATAGATCGCCTTGCTGGTGCCGAAGGTGCCCTCGATCATCACCTCCGCGCCTTCCGCCTCGCAAACGCTGCGGGCGTGGTCGATGTCGTCGACCAGGATGCACACGTGATGCAACCCGTTGCCGGTCGCGCCATATTCCCCGGTATAGACCGAAGGGTGATTGTCCCTCGGGCGGATCAGTTCGATTTGCATGTCGCCCCAATAGGCGAGCGCGAGGTCGAACACCGCGTCGGTCGGCTGCCCCCGGTACTTCATGCCTTCGAGGTGGATGCCCTCGATCAGGAAGAACGGCCCAACCCCCATCGTTTGCGTCCAATACTTCACCGCCGCGTCGAAATCCTCCGGCACGAAGGCCAGCTGCATGATGTCGCCCAGCGCGGCAATCTTCCCCGAAAGGCCCATCTTCCTCTCCAATCCGATAGGGTGTCCTTGACCCGAAGCTGTGTGATATTCTTCGCCTGAGACACTGCACAAAGTGCGAGGACGAGAGGCGGGGGTGCGCCCCCGATGAGGACCGGAAACAAGCCCGATGAACGAGATCAAGGACATTGCCCGCGGCGACCGTTGCCCGGGGATCAGCTACACCGACATGCTCAACGGCGACACCCGCCGCGCGCCCGACTACCTCTTCGAGGAATCGCATATCGAGATGGGCGATGATCCGCTGCCGGTGGCGCCCTACATCTCGGAGGAGTTCGCGCGTCTGGAGCGCGAGAAGATGTGGCCCAACGTCTGGCTCTTCGCCGCGCGCGAGGACGAGATGCCCGATCCGGGCGACACGGTGGTGTTCGACATCGCCGGCAAGAGCTTCCTGCTGATCCGCCAGAAGGACGGCAGCGTGAAGGCCTTCTACAACGCCTGCCTCCACCGCGGCCGCAAGCTGCGCACCGAGGGTGGGCAATCGGTGCAGCTGCGCTGCCCGTTCCACGGCTTCACCTGGCGTAACGACGGAAGCCTCAAGGAAATCCCCTGCGCGTGGGACTTCAAGCACCTTGAAGGCAAGGAGATGTCCTTGCCCGAAGCGCGCGTCGAGCTGTGGCAGGGCTTTGTCATGCTCACCGAGAACCATGCCTTGCCCGATTTCAAGACGTGGCTCGGTCCGGCGGCGACCCATTACGAACGCTACGACTTCGAGAACCGTTACACCGGCATGTGGGTGCAGAAGAAGATCCCGGCCAACTGGAAGGCCACCGCCGAGGCCTTCATGGAGGCGTGGCATTCGATCACCACCCACCCGCAGTTGCTCGCCTTCCTCGGCGATGCGAACACCCGGTACGATCTGATCGGCGATCACTTCAACCGCGCGATCACGCCCTCGGGGGTCCTCTCGCCGCATGTGAAGGGCAAGAATTCGGACTACGTGCTCGAAAAGATGAACGAGTTCTCGGGCGGGGCGGATGCGCGCACCAACCGGCGCTTCAACGCCAGCAACGAACCGGTCGATGGCTACGACGCCGACGATCCGCTCGGCGCGCGCAAGGTGCTGGCCGAGGCGGGGCGCAAGGGGTTCGCGGAGAACTACGGCTACGACTATTCGGACGCCGCCGACACCGAGATCCTCGACAACTTCACCTACAACATCTTCCCCAACTTCGCCCCGTGGATCGGCTTCCTGCCGACGCTGGTGTACCGCTGGCTGCCCGGTGACACCCCCGACTGGTGCATCATGGAAATCCGCCTGCTGTTCCCCACGCCCAAGGGCCAGGAACGCCCCCGCGCCGTAGCCATGACCTATATCCCCGACGACGAGCCGTTCAGCTGGGCCAACGACATCATGGGGCCGCAACTGGCCAATGTCTTCGATCAGGACATGGCGAACCTTCCTTACGTGCAGGAAGGCATGAAGAGCATGCGGGACGGCCTGATGGAGCTCGGCCACTATCAGGACAGCCGCGTGCGGCACTTCCAGACGACGCTGATGAAATATGTGAACGGGGAGCTGCCGGCTGCCGGTTAACCCCCTTCGTCATTGCGAGCGCAGCGACGCAATCCATGGACCCACAGTTCCGCAGGCGGCATGATTGGGCCATGGATTGCTTCGTCGCCTTCGGCGCCTCGCAATGACGGGACTATGAGAACAGGATGACCTTCTCCTTCGACCTCACCGGGCGCACCGCGCTGATCACCGGCGCGTCCTCCGGGCTTGGCACGCGCTTCGGGCGCATCCTTGCCGCGAGCGGCGCGAATGTGGCGCTGGGCGCGCGGCGGGCGGATCGGCTGGCGGCGCTCGCCGCTGAGATCGGGCCCAAGGCCGCCGCCGTCACCATGGACGTCGCGCGCGAGGCGGACATCATCGCCGGGTTCGACGCCGCCGAGGCAGCGTTCGGCTCCCCGGTCGACACCGTCATCGCCAATGCGGGCGTCGATGGTGCGGGCATGTCCACCACCATCTCGGAGGACGAGATCGAGCAGACCCTCGCGATCAACCTCAAAGGCGCTATCCTGACCGCGCGCGAGGGTGCGAAGCGGATGATGGCGAACGGCACACCCAAGGGCCGCATCGTCCTGATCGCCTCGATCACCGCCTTCGAGCCTTCCCCCGGCCTCGTCGCCTATGCCGCCAGCAAGGCGGGCGTGGTGCAGGCAGGGCGCACGCTGGCGCGCGAATGGGCGCGGGCCGGGATCAACGTCAACACCGTCTCCCCCGGCTACATCCGCACCGCGATCAATGATGCATGGTTCGATACCGAGGGCGGGCAGAAGCAGATCGCCAAGTTCCCCAAGCGCCGCCTGATGGGCGAGGAGGGGCTGGATGCGATGATCCTGTTCCTGTGCTCGGACGCCAGCGAATTCGTGACCGGCACCGACTTCGTGCTGGACGACGGACAAACCCTGTGACCCCCAAGGGTTCAGGCCGTCTGATCTCGCTCGCCGCCGGGATCATGCCCGAGGCCACCCCGGCGCAACTGATCGAATGCGCCGCCGCGAGCGATTTCGACTTCGGCGGGATGTGGGTGGAACGCGAGACGTGGACCCCGGCAACCACCCGCGCCATCCGCCAGCAGGCGCGCGACGCGGGGGTTGAATTGCTCGACTGCGAGGTCGCGTGGATCATGCCCGGCAGCCCCGATCCGTGGCTGACCGAGCTGGTCGACATCGCGGCCGAGCTGGGCGCGCGGAACCTGCTGTGCGTCTCCAGCGATCCCGACATGGCCGTCACCACCGCCAAGTTCCAGACCTTGGTGAGCGCGGCGGCGGGCACCGGGGTCAGGGTCAATCTCGAGTTCGGAATCTTCACCGAGGTGAAGACGCTTGCCATGGCGAGGGCGATCCTCGAACAGGTCGAGGGCGACGCCAAGGCGCTGCTCGTCGATACGCTCCACTGGGCGCGCTCGGGCGGTACGGCGGAGGACCTCGCGGTGATCCCGCGCGATTGGCTCAGCTACTGCCAGCCCTGCGACGCGCCCGCGCAAGGCCCGGACGTGACCGACTTCGACGCCATCATCGACGACGCCATCAACGGCCGGATGCCGCTCGGCCAAGGCGGCCTTCCCCTCGCCGCGATGGTCAATGCTCTTCCTTCCGACCTGCCGATGGCGATCGAGGAACGTTCCGCCGCCCTGCGCGACAACTTCTCCGACCTCACCGAACGCGCCCGCGAATGTGCGCGCACCTCTCGGGCGTGGCTGGATGCGCGCAGATGAGCATCCTGCCTGTCACAATGGTCCAGATGGCCTTCCTCGTGCCGGATCTCGAAGAAGGCTGCGCCGCGCTCAATCGCGCCTACGGCTGGGGCCCGTTCTGCGGCGGCGTGGAGGGCGTGCTCGCCGAACACACCTATCGTGGGCAAGCCGCCGCCCCGATCCGCATCCGCGGCGTCTTCGTCCAGACCGGCGACATCAATGTCGAAGTGATCGAGGTGGTCTCCGACGCTCCCAGCGCCTTCCACGAGATGCTGCGCGCCGATGGCCAGCCGGTGCTTCACCACTGCGCGACCTTCGCCGCCGATTACGAGGGCGCGCGCGATCACCTGGTCGCGCAAGGCTACCCGGTGGTGAGCGAATTCGGCTTTGCCGGACACCGCATCTGCTATGTCGACACGCGGAGGCTGCTCGGCTTCATGACCGAGGTCTATCCCGAGCTCCCGCTGATCCGCGCGATGTATGCCCAAGCGCGCGAGGCAGCGGCGAGCCGTCCGGGCGATCCGGCGATCATCCCGTGGCGGGCGATGGGGTAGCGCCGTACTCCCACCTCCCACCCCGGGCTTGACCCCGGGGCCCAGCTTTTGCGCGTGTTGCGTCATTGCCCGGAGAAGCAGCGGGACCCCGGGTCAAGCCCGGGGCGGGGAAGGTTGGTTTGACGGTGCGAGGGCTATTGGCCCCGCGCATGCCCCGCGATCTCGCCCGCAAGGCGCGGCACCAGCTTCAACGGCAGATCATGCCCCCAGCCGGGGAACGTCACCAGCCGCGCGCCGGGGATCGCTCTGGCGGTCGCCTCGCCGCCCGCGGGCTTCACCAGTGGGTCGGCCTCGCCATGGAGCACCAGCGTGGGCGTGCGCACCGCGCCGAGGCGCGACGTGCGGTCGCCGTCGTCGATGATCGCGGCGAGCTGGCGGGGGAGGCCCGCCGGGTAGACCGAACGGCGCATGTTCCGCAGCACCCGCTCGCGCTGGTGGGCCTCGTCGAAGGGGAATTCCGCGCTGTCGGGCGTGCCGATGTTGCGGATGATGTTGAGCCCGTGGGCGAGCAGCGTCTCCTCGTCCGTGCCCTTGAGCGGCGCCGTCAGCGCACCGATCGCGGCCTTTTCCGCCTGCGGAAGCTTGCCGCTGCCGGTGGTCGACATGATCGAGGTCATGGTCATCAGCCGCTCGGCATGGTGGATCGCCATCAGCTGGACGATCATCCCGCCCATCGATGCGCCCACGACATGGGCCTTGTCGATCCCCAGCGCATCGAGCACGCCGATCCCGTCGTCGGCCATGTCCTTGAGGGTGTAGGGAACGCGGGCCGGAAAGCCGATCTTCTTCCTGATCACCTGCACGGCGGGGGAGGGCGCGCGGGCGCCTTCCATCTTCTGGCTGAAGCCGATGTCGCGGTTGTCGTAGCGGATGACGCGAAAGCCTTCGTCCGCCAGCGCCGCCACCAGCTCGTCCGGCCACAGCGTCATCTGTGCGCCGAGGCCCATGACCAGCAGCATCACCGGCGCATCGGGCGCGCCGTGCTCCTCGTAGAAAATCTCGATGCCGGTGTTGGGGGTGGTAAGGGTGGGCATGGGGCAGGCGGGTCCTCTTCTCCGGCCCCCTTGGTCACTTCCACGGGGGTCCGGCGATATCGAAGCCGCGCGCGTCCAATTGGTCAAGCACCCCGCCACCTTCCGCCAACACCCTGAGCGGCACGACCGCAAGCGTGGTGCCCGTCGCCGCGCTCGCTTCGGCGATGCGGCTCACCCAGATGGTCCTCAGTTCGCTGCCGAGCGTCTCGTCCGCCCAGGGCCAGCACTGGCCCAGCGCGGTTTCGAGCGGGTTGGCCATGACGCCAGGAATCCTGAACCTGCGCCAGTCCGTGGCGCGCGCTTCGACGATGTCCGGCCCGGCCTCGACCGCGTCCATCGCGGCATCGAGGCAGGGGATATGCGCGGCGGGCGGGGCATCGGCGAGGTTGTCGATGATGTCTTCGCCCCTGAGGGTGGCGGCACGATTGATCGGCACCTTGGCCTTCTCCGCCGCATCCTTGACCACGTCCGACACATCGCGCGCGGTGTCGCGGTTGAAGCGCAGCTGCTTCCTGAGCATCTCGAAGGAGGTGAGCAGGAAGGACTGGCGCGAATAATCCTCGTCATGCGCCGTCCCGAGCGCCGAGAGGCGCTGCCACTGGGCATCCGACAGGTATGCGCTCGCCACGGTCTTGTCGGGCAGCTTGGTGAACTTGCTTCCCGAGAACATCAGCCGCAGCACATCGCCCGGCGAAATCTTGGGCCGCGCGCCGAGGATCACGCGGTCGGCGGCGCGGGTGGCTTCTTCGAGCCGCGCTGGCTCCCACGGAGTGGTTTTCGGGATGGCCCGGATCTCGCCGACGAGGATCACGGTGCCGGTCGCGGTTGTGACTGTCCACATCGGTGCGCCGGAACGCTGGGCGGTGACGACGATCGCGTTTTCGGATGGAGCGGGCTCGTCCTGCGCGGCGAGAGGGGCGGCAAGCAGGACCGCGAGGGTAAGCGACGTCAGCAGCTTCTTCATGGTGCGCCCCATCAATGTAGCATTTGGCACTAGGCTAGAGTGAGAAGCCTGAACGATGGCAGAATTTCCTCGCCCCCGAAGCTGAGGGCGAACGGATGTGTGCAGATCACCCTAAGGCACCAGTACCGTGTCCTTGGCCTCGTCCTCCAGCGCGGGATAGTCGAGCGTGTAGTGCAGCCCCCGGCTTTCCTTGCGGCGCAGCGCGCTTTGCACGATCAGTTCCGCCGATTGCAGCAGGTTGCGCAGCTCGATCAGGTCGGTCGTCACGCGGAAGGCGCCGTAATAATCCTCGACCTCGCGCTTCAAGAGTTCGATGCGGCTGGCGGCGCGTTCCAGCCGTTTGGTGGTGCGCACGATGCCAACATAATTCCACATGAAGCGGCGGATTTCGGTCCAGTTCTGCTTGATGACGACTTCCTCGTCGGAGTCGGTCACGCGGCTTTCGTCCCACGGCAGGATCGCGGGCGGAGCCTCCAAAGTGTCCCAGCGGGCGAGAATGTCCTGCGCCGCCGCCTCGCCGAAAACGAAGCATTCGAGCAGGGAGTTGGACGCCAGCCTGTTCGCGCCGTGGAGACCGCTTTCGGTGCATTCTCCCGCGGCCCACAGGCCCGGCACATCGGTGCGCGCATCGAGGCCGACCACCACGCCGCCGCAGGTATAGTGCTGCGCGGGGACGACCGGGATCGGCTGCTTGGTCATGTCGATGCCGAGACCCAGCAGCTTGTCGTGGATGGTCGGGAAGTGCCCGCGCACGAACTCGGCGGGCTGGTGGCTGATATCGAGGTGGACGTAATCGAGGCCGAAGCGCTTGATCTGGTCGTCGATTGCGCGGGCCACGACATCGCGCGGGGCCAGCTCCATGCGCTCGGGGTCGTAATCGACCATGAAGCGCCGCCCGGTTTCGGGGTGGAGCAGATGCCCGCCCTCGCCGCGCACGGCCTCGGTGATGAGAAAATTCTTGGTTTCGAGGTGGTAGAGGCAGGTCGGGTGGAACTGCATCATCTCCATGTTGGAGACCCGCGCGCCCGCCCGCCAGGCCATGGCGATTCCATCTCCGGTCGCGCCGCGCGGGGCGGTGGAGAACTGGTAGACGCGCCCCGCGCCCCCGGAGGCGAGGATCGTGGCGCGGGCGACATGGCGTTCGACCCGGCCGGTCGCCTCGTCGAGCGCATAGACCCCCCACACGCGGCCCGCAGCGGAGAAGTGCTCGCGGTGGCGATCGGTGATGAAGTCGATGCAGGTGCGGCCCGGCAGCAGGGTAATGTTGGGATGGGCCTCGGCCGCGCGCAGCAGCGCCTCCTGCACCGCCCATCCGGTCGCATCGTCGACATGGACGATGCGGCGGTGCGAATGACCGCCCTCCCGGGTCAGGTGCAGCGCGTGTTCGTCGCGGTTGAACGGCACGCCCAGCGCACACAGACGGTCGATCGAGGCAGGCGCGCGCTCGATCACGAATTCCACCGTGTCGCGGTCATTCAGCCCCGCGCCGGCGACCATCGTGTCGCGGATGTGGTCCGCGAAGGTATCGCCCGCATCGAGCACCGCGGCGATCCCGCCCTGCGCCCATGCGGTCGACCCGCCAGTCAACGAGCCCTTCGCGAGCACCAGCACCCGCCGCGATTCAGCCAGTGCGAGCGCCGCCGTCAGCCCCGCCGCACCCGAACCGATCACCAGCACATCATGCGCGGGCCGGGTCGCCGGCCCGGCGTGTCGCGTTGACTCATCCTTCGCCATTCGAGCGCCATGGCGCGCAAATCAAGCTGGAGCAAGGGTGTGGTGTCACACAGGCTTAAGCCAAACGACCTAGTGATTATACCTAGGTTGCAGTGCAACATGCTGCTATCCTCCCTTTTGGGCACCGACCGACCGAGAGTCGGGGGGGGCTTAGGGACGCACTAACATCTGCAGTTGGCCCAATCCTCTCACCGGGGCAAAGACGTCCATGTCCTTATTCGCTACTCTCGCGTGCCTGCTCAACTACCACGAACCTGCGCGCCGCGAGGTTACATGGGATGGCCGCAGCTATGTCGGCGAATGCCGCCATTGCGGTGCGCCGATCGCGCGGCACAGGCGCCGCACCTGGCGTAGGCGCAAGGAAGTCGATCAGGCCGAGGGCTCATCCGGCTGAGGCCGGATGTGGTTCACGCGGCTGCGGTCAGCTGGACAAAGACGTCTTCCAGATCGGCTTCGCGGGTGGTCACATCGGCGATCACCAGCCCCTGCGCCTGAAGGATGCCGAGCACCTGCCCGGCATTGAGGCGATCCTTGTCATACGTGACCTCGACCGCGCGGGCCCCATCCCATTCGACCTTGCCGAAGGCCTCGTGCTGCGGTGCGGCGGCCAGATCATCGGCGGCGGTCACCACCACCACCTTCTCGCGCGCCATGCCGACGAGTTCGCGGGTCGGCTTGTCGGCGATCACCCGGCCGTGGTTGATGATGGCGATGCGGTCGCACAGTTCCTCGGCCTCTTCGAGGTAATGGGTGGTGAGCACCACGGTCACGCCCTCGCGGTTCAATTCGCTGACCAGTTCCCACAGCTGCCGGCGCAGATCGACGTCGACGCCCGCGGTGGGTTCATCGAGCACCAGAATGGGCGGTGAATGGACCATCGCCTTGGCGACCAGCAGCCGCCGTTTCATCCCGCCCGACAGCGTCCGGGCATAGGCGTTGCGCTTGTCGGCGAGGCGCACCGCCTCCAGCAGCGCCTCGCTGCGGCGCAGGGCGGCAGGGATGCCGTAGAAGCCCGCCTGGTTCTCCAGCACTTCATAGGGTGTGAAGAAAGGATCGAACACGATTTCCTGCGGCACGATGCCGATCGAGCGGCTGGCGTTGCGGCGATGCTCGTCGATGTCGAAGCCCCAGATGTCGACGCTGCCGGAGGTCTTGTTGACGAGCCCTGCAAGGATGTTGATCAGCGTCGATTTGCCCGCGCCATTGGGGCCGAGCAACCCGAAGATCGAGCCCTGCGGCACATCGAAGCTCACCCCGCCCAGCGCCAGCTTGCCCTCGGTCATCGTGCCCTTCGCGCCCTTGGCGGGCGCATAGCGTTTGACGAGGCTGTCGATGCGGATGGCGGGTTGTGTGGGCATGGCCAAGGCCTAGGCAAGAGCCTCGGCAAAGGCAATTGAACTTGGGGTGCGGGGCCTGTATCGGCGTGGGCCATGAGCATTCCCCCTCCTGAAATCCTGCTGGTCGATTCCGCCCGCGTCTCCTGCGACGGGGCCAGCGGCATTCGCGGCGGCAAGGGCTATCGCCCGGCGGCGCTCGGCCATCCGCGCGTTTTCCTCGAGATCGACGAACATGGCTACGTCGATTGCGGCTATTGCGACCGGCGTTTCGTGCTGAAGGGCGGTCCCGCCGATGGCGCGACCCCCGCGGGTCTGCCCGATATCGCCTCCGGAGCGAGCCCGGCACGCGGCTGACGGGCGACGGCGCACTCAGCGCCGGTTAAGGCAAGGTATGGCGGTATTGTTGCCATCGCGATTCGATAGGATCATGCCATGACCGCTAGCCAACCCACCGTTCTTGCCGCTCTCGCCCTTGCCGCCCTGCCGCTCTCGCCGCTGGCGGCAGCCGCACCGCCGGGCGATGTGGAAGCCAAGGCCGAGGTTCCCGCGGCGCAGAGCAAGGGCGAGGCCGAACTGGCCAAGCTGCTCGAGGGCCGCGTCGCCGGCAAGCCCTCCAGTTGTATCGCCGGCATGGCGAACCAGCGCATGCGCACCATCGACGGCACCGCCTATGTCTATGGCTCGGGGCGGACCATCTGGGTCCAGCGCACCAACGATCCCAAGCAGATCGATGATCGCGATGCGCTGGTGGTGGTACGCTTCGGCGGCGGCCAGATCTGCCGGTTTGACCAGACGACCACCGTCGACCGGGTCAACGGCTTCTTCACCGGCGTGGTGTTCTTCGAGGATTTCGTGCCCTACACGCGCACGCCGTCACCCGCCGTCGCCGAGGGCTGACACGGGCGCAAGCTGCTGCGTGCCTTTGCCCGAACGACCGGTCTGAAGGAGGACTATCGATGTTGCTTGATATGCGGCTGCTGACCGGCTGCCTCGCCGCCGCATTCGCCACGGTCACTCTGCCCACCTCGGCCCGGACGGACACACCGCCGAGCGGAGGCGACGCCGCTGCGACCAGCAGGGGCGAACAGCGCCTCGCCACGCTGCTCCAGGGTCGCGTCGCGGGCGCGCCGGTGTCCTGCATTCGTGACCTTCGCAACCTGCCGATGCGCACTGTTTCGCGCACGGCCTACGTTTATGGCGCGGGAGGCACGATCTGGGTGCAACGTACCCACGACCCCCGGCAGATCGGGTTCTACGACCTGCTTGTCATCGACAACATTCGCGACACGGCCGCCGGCATTTGCCGCGAGGACCAGGCGAGGCGGATCGACCGCGATACCGGCGTGCCCGGCGGCATTGTGCGGTTCGGGGACTTCGTGCCCTACACCCGCGTGAAACCTGAAGCCGAGGGCTGACGCATGCGCTCGGGCCTTGCTGGGCCGGGCTGCAGCGTGTCCTCCTTGCTGCACGGCGTTCCCAGGCTGCAAGCCATCCGCGCCGACGCGGCGGCACCGCACGTCGGCTCGCCCACGATTCCGAGATAGCGGCAGTCCCGACCCGCCCGCGCGGCGCGCAGCGGCAGGGCATCGCCATCGATCTTCGCCAGCACCTGTTCGGCCCGGCGATAGGCGCTGATTTCGACATGGATTTCGCCAAGCCGGTCTATGGTGGAGAGCGCGAGGCGGCGCTCCGTCCGGGCTGCGTACTGGCACGGTTCGACCGGGGCAGGGACAGGTGCACGCGCCCCTGCCGTTTCGCGAGGGGAGCCGCGCGGATCTTTTCCAGCCTTCCGCAGGGCCTGCCAGCGCCCCAGCGACCATCCGCCGAGCGCCACGCACATCATGATGCCGCCCAGCGCAGCCGGGCCTCCTGACCAATCCATCTCGTACCTCCCCGTCCAAATCTCCCGGGGAGCCTCCCACAGCCGACCGGAAGCACGCAGCCTCTTCGCGCGCCGACCCCCTCCAGAATCGGTGATGCGCGGCCAGCATCGTGCCGGAGTGGCACGCAGGGGGGAATGCGGGGCGATACCTAGGGGATATCCCTAGGTCGGCTGCCACAAACTGTCACAATCGGGTAAGGTTTTGGCTTGCGGCCCTGCGCGACGCTCAGCCCCGGGCCATCGCCTGCATGCGCGCGATGATTGCCTCGGCCTGGAGCATGATGCGGTCGATCAGCTCCTTGCAGGTCGGGATGTCGTGGATGAGGCCGGCCACCATCCCGCAGCTCCACGCGCCTTCGTCCATCGCGCCTTCCATCATGATCTTGGGATAGACCCCGGCGACTTCCGGCAGGATGTCCTGGATGGTGATCGCATCGCCCAAGTCCTTCTCCTTCTGGATCAGGCGCTCGACCGCGGCATTGTGGAGCACGCGTTCGGTGTTCCGCAGCGGTCGCATCACGAGACGGGTGTCGAGTTCGCTTGCGGCGAGGATCGCCTGCTTCACGTTCTCGTGCACGGGGGCTTCCTTTGTGGCGATGAAGCGGGTGCCCATGTTCATGCCGGCCGCGCCCATAGCGAGGCTGGCGACAAGGCTGCGCCCGTCGGCCATGCCGCCGGACGATACGAAGGGGATCTCCAGCTCGTCCGCCGCGCGGGGAAGCAGGATGAAGTTTGGCACATCGTCCTCGCCCGGATGCCCGCCGCATTCGAAGCCGTCGACGCTTACCGCATCGCAGCCGATCTCCTGCGCCTTGAGGCTGTGCCGCACCGAGGTGCACTTGTGGATCACCTTGATCCCCGCATCCTTCAGCGGCGGAAGCAGTTCCACCGGATTGCGCCCGGCGGTCTCGACCACCTTCACCCCGCCGTCGATCACGGCCTTCAGCAGCCCCGGATAGTCGGGCGGGGTCAGGGTCGGCAGGATCGTGAGGTTCACGCCGAAGGGCTTGTCGGTCATGTCCTTGCAGCGCGCGATTTCATTGGTGAGCTTTTCGGGCGTGCCCTGCGTCAGCCCGGTGATGATCCCGAGGCCCCCCGCATTCGAGACCGCCGCCGCCATCTCGGCGAAGCCCACATAGTGCATCCCTCCCTGGATAATCGGGTGCTGGATGCCGAACATTTCGGTGATGGCGGTCTTCATGGCGTGTGCTCTCCCGTGCAAATGTGCCTTGGCGCGGGAGACAAGCCGAGTTGCACGCGGCTTTCAAGCCTGCTTTTGAGAGGCTCCGGCGGCATTGCCGCAAGTCGTAGCGTCATCTCAGCAAGGAATTTCGCGCCATGCGACCCGCCGTCCTGTTCGCTGTGCTTGCCGCTTTGGTTGGAGGGGCTGGTGTCGCGCTGCAAGGACCGCTGCCGGGGGATGTGGCGCTCACCCGCGTCATCCAGAGCGCGCTCGGGCATGCGCCGGGCTGGGCCGATTGGCTGACCGACACGGCCAAGGCCCCGCTTTTATGGGGAACGCTGGTGGTGGCGGCGCTGCTGGCATGGCGCTGCTCCGGCTGGCGCGGGGGGCTGGCGGTGCCGCTTGCCTATGCCTTCGCCTTTGCCGCCGACAAGGCCCTGCGCGCCGTGCTGTTCGTGCCGCGCCCCCACCCCGATTGGGTGGCAGTCGCCGCGCCTGCCGCCTCGAGCGGCCTGCCGTCGACCTTCGGGCTGGTTTATGGCGCGCTGTTCGGAGTGGCGCTGCTCGCCCGAGGCAAGGCGCGGCGCGCGCGCCCGGCGCAGGCCATCGCCGCCATGCTGATGATCGCCGGGATGGCGGCGCGGATTGTGCTTGGCGGACACTGGCCGAGCCAGATGCTCGCGTCGGTCGCCTTCGGACTGCTGCTGGCGATCGCTGCGGGCGCTGTGATCTGGCGGCTGCCAGTGCCGAGGCGTGCCTGACGGATCGAAAGGGGAACCGGGCGGCGGGGAGGCGGTGGGATCGATCCGCGTCGCCGACCGCCCGGCCTCGCTTGCATGCCCAGCCGCGCGGTCCAACGCTTTGATCCAGCGCAAGACCTTCCGGTCAGGTCGTATAAAGCTCAGCCGCGCCGGAAGGCCAGCGTGAAGGTCACTGGCACGGCCGGCGTGATCGAGGGCAGCTGCGCCAGCGCGCGCAGTTCGCCGAGCTCGTCGGTGAGGCTGAACATGTCGGTCGACACGATTACCGGCGCGGTCGGCACCACCAGCACGCGGTCCTCGGCGAGCCGGGTGACCATAACGTCGGTCTCTACATCGCTTGATGCGCCCTTGATCGTCACGTTCGCGGTAAGCGGCCGTGTCACCGACTGGCCCACAGCAAGGCCAGCAAAGCGCGCCGGATCGAGCTTGACGGTGACGATCGCCTCGGGGTTGTCGGCCACCGCGAAAAAGATCTCGCGCATCCGTTCGTCGCGGATCTCGACCCCGGTGTCGATAGAGGCAAGGTCGATCGCGAGGCTGGCCGTTCCATCCGCCGCCACGCTGCCGCTGAGGGCGGCGAAACGGTTGACTTCCGCGACCTCGCCCGCCTTGATGGAGACATAGGCGAGCCGCGATCCTGCCGGGTCGAGCGTCCATGCGCCTTCGGTGACGGGCGCAGGCGCCGTTGCCTCCGCCAGCGGGGCATCCGCCTCAGGCCCGGCACAGGCGGCAAGCCCGAAGGCGAGGACGCAGGCAAGAGCGGCGCAGCGGACGCGCGGGCGAAACTTCGACATGATCACCCGATATGCGATTTGCCGCGCACGCGGAAGAGGCGGATCGACTTATCCGCGTGCGCGCCGCTCAATCGAACTGCGGTCCGCGCACCACGTCGACATCCGAGATCAGCAGCAGCAGGCGATGCGGTTCGAGCAGCGGGGTGATGAGCTCCACCAGCTGATCGGCGCGGTCGGAGGTCGTCACCGCGAGCAGCATGATCTTGGCCGTCGCGCCCGACACCTGATCGTCGCGCCAGCGCCCGTGCTGGCCCATCCCGCCCAGCGTCGGCAGCAGGGTGTAGTTGTGGATCCCCGCCTGCCCGGCAAGGCGTTCGAGCGCAGGGATCAGCGGCTCGTCGGCGAGCACCTCGATACGGCGCATTCGGGTCATGGCGGTCATGGGGCGAACACCGGATAAAGCTGCATGGCAACCCAGCGATAATAGGCGATGCCGAGCGTTATATTGAAGGGGAAAGTCACGGCAAGGCTCATGCCCAGATAGAGACCGGGGTCGGCCTGCGGCAGGGCTAGACGCATGACGGCGGGCACGGCGATATAGCTCGCGCTCCCCGCAAGAATGCCGAGCGCCGCCGCCGATCCGGCATCGAGCCCTGCCGCCAGGCCAAGCGTCACCCCGAGCGATCCGTTCATCACCGGAAGCGCGATCCCGAGGAGCACAGTGCGGAAGGTCAGCGCGCGCCGGTCCATCAGGCGCCGCGCGGCGACAAGCCCCATGTCGAGCAGGAACAGGCACAGCATACCCTTGAACAGCGTGTCGAACACCGGGGCGATCGGAGCAAAGCCGCTCTTGCCTGAGATCACCCCGATGGCGAAGCTGCCGACCAGCAACACCACCGACCCGTTGAAGAAGGTCTCGTGCCAAAGGCCCCCGCGCGGGGCGAGGCTGTCAGGCCCAGTGCGCCGCGCCAGCAGCAGGCCGGTGAGGATCGCAGGCGTCTCCATCAGCGCGAGGACCGCGACCATGAACCCGGCGGGCGCCATTCCGGCGGCCTTCAGCACTTCCGAGCCCGCGGCGAAGGTCACCACGCTCACTGACCCGTAATGCGCCGCGACCGCTGCGGCGTTGGTCTGGTCGAGCCGGCCGAAGCTGCGCAGCAGCGCAAAGGCAGGCAGCGGCAGCAGCAGCGACAGGCCGAGCCCCGCCGCGCCTGCCAGCGCCATCGCCGGGGTCAGCCCGGTCTCGGCCACCTCGATCCCGCCGCGCAAGCCGATCGACATCATCAGGTAGAGCGCGATGGTCTTGGCCGCCGCCTCGGGAATCGCGAGGTCCGAGCGCACGAAGGCGGCGAGCGCCCCCAAGAGGAAGAACAGGATGACAGGTTGCAGCAGGAACTCGGCAGCCATTCTCGATGCATCCCCCTCGATGGCCCGCCCCTCGGACCATGCGCGCAGACCTGCGCCATGCCGCTAGACGGTCGGGATGCCTTGCGGTTCCTGTAACGGCCGTGAAATCGGAAAAGCAGCGCTGGCGGACCGTCGCAAGGGATAGTCGTCGTCAAGTAGACGAAGCTGCGAAGTCTTGCATGTAAAGCGTCACGAGTGGGGATTTACTGGTGGCAGGTTCGGCCTATTCCCACTCGATCGTGCCCGGCGGCTTGCTGGTGTAGTCGTAGACCACCCGGTTGATGCCCTTGACCTCGTTGACGATGCGGGTCGCCACGCGGGTCAGGAATCCGGCGTCGTAGGGGAAGACGTCCGCCGTCATCCCGTCGGTCGAGGTCACGGCGCGTAGGGCGCACACGCTGTCATAGGTGCGCCCGTCACCCATCACGCCCACGGTCTTGACCGGGAGCAGCACCGCGAAGGCCTGCCAGATCGCGTCATAGAGCCCTGCGGTGCGAATTTCCTCGAGATAGATCGCATCGGCCTTGCGCAGGATGTCGCAGCGCTCCTTGGTGACTTCGCCGGGGATGCGGATCGCGAGGCCGGGGCCGGGAAAGGGATGGCGGCCGACGAAGGCGTCGGGCAAGCCAAGCTCGCGGCCGAGATCGCGCACCTCGTCCTTGAACAGCTCGCGCAAGGGTTCGACCAGCGCCATGTTCATGCGTTCCGGCAACCCGCCGACATTGTGGTGACTCTTGATCGTGACGCTTGGCCCGCCGGTGAAGCTGACGCTTTCGATCACGTCGGGATAAAGCGTCCCCTGCGCGAGGAACTCCGCGCCGCCGATCTTGCGGGCTTCCTCCTCGAAGACGTCGATGAAGGTCTTGCCGATGAACTTGCGCTTGGCCTCGGGGTCGGTGAGGCCGGCAAGCCCGCCGAGGAACAGCTCCTCCGCTTCGACGTGCACCAGCGGGATGTTGTAATGGTCGCGGAACAGGGTGACGACCTGCTCGGCCTCGTTCATGCGCATGAGGCCGTGGTCGACGAAGACGCAGGTCAACTGGTCGCCGATCGCCTCGTGGATCAGCACCGCCGCGACTGCGGAGTCCACGCCCCCCGAAAGCCCGCAGATCACCCGCCTGTCGCCCACCTGCGCGCGGATTTCTGCAATCTTGGTCTGGCGGAACTCCGCCATCGTCCAGTCGCCCGCAAGGCCGCAGACATGGCGCACGAAATTGGCGATCAGCTTGGCGCCGTCGGGCGTGTGGACCACCTCGGGGTGGAACTGTGTGCCGTAGAACTTGCGCGCTTCATCCGCGATCACCGCGAAGGGTGCGCCGTCGGAAGTGGCGACAATTTCAAAGCCGGGGGCGAAGGCGGTGACCTTGTCGCCGTGGCTCATCCACACCTGATGCCTTGTCCCCACGTCCCACAGCCCGTCGAACAGCGCGCATTCGGCGGTGACGGTCAGGAACGCGCGGCCGAACTCGCCGCCCTCGCCCGTCTCGTGCCCCGGCCGCACCTCGCCGCCGAGCTGGTGGCTCATCACCTGCTGGCCATAGCAAATGCCGAGGATCGGCACGCCCGCCTCGAACAGCATCTGGGGTGCGCGGGGGCTGCCTTCGGCGGGGACGCTGGCAGGCGAACCGGACAGGATGATGCCCTTGGGCTGCATCCGGTGGAACGCGGCCTCGGCCTGGGTGAAGGGGGCGATCTCGGAATAGACCCCCGCTTCGCGCACGCGCCGGGCGATCAGCTGCGTCACCTGGCTGCCGAAATCGATAATCAGAATCGAATCGGGCAGGATGGAGTCGGAAACAGCGGACTCGCCGCCGGAGGGATGCGCGCTCATGGCGGCGGATTAAGGAGCGCGCCCGCCCCTGTCCAGCACCGGCGCGTCGCCTTCCAGCGATTTTGCAGCGCAACATATCTCGGCACCAAGAAAATCAGCGGGTTCCCGGGATTCAGGTCGGAAATCGTTGCAATCTTTGGAACCAATTTGCCGCTATTCGCATTTGCACAACACTCTTGTGCAGTGCACCAGAGTTTCAAAGAGCAACCGAATGTCGGCAAACGGCATCGACTTCCCGAAACCCTCTCTCAATGTTCGGAGCACAACTCATGCGTCACACCCTCTCCCTGATCGCTCTCGCCGCGCTTGCGGCTGCCCCTGTCTCGGCCGCAAGCGCCGACAAGATCCGCACGGTCCGGATCGCCTATGGCGATGTCGACGTCACCACCGCCGAAGGCCGCGCCGCCATCGAAGCGCGCATCGATGCCAAGCTGCGCAAGGCCTGCAGCTCCGAAGCCTCGCGCTACACCTATGGCCGCCCGGTGGTGGACAGGCAGTGCGTGGACGAGGCTCGCGCCGCCGCCCTGACCGAAGTCGAGCGGGTCGCCGCCGACCAGACCCGCGGCGGCCGGACCGTCGCTGCAAACTAAGTTCCTATCACACCAAGCAAAACAAGGAGGGCCGCCGGAGCGATTCGGCGGCCTCTTTGCGTCGTGTGGCCCGGCCTTCTTCATCTACTTTGTTGCAATCCGAGCAACAAATTTTGGCCTTTTCGCATTTGAATTCGATTGTGTCGAACACCACTTGCCATCCAAGCGATGCAGCGCCGGGCCTCCTCTCCAACCCGCCGCGTTCCGCAAGGAACATCGCCCGGCACCCCGGGCCGAACACGGCCTTGTTGCCCGCCTGCTGACGGCAGGGTCCCGGCCTGAGCTCTCCCCCCTCGCTCGGCCTGCCCCTCCGTCGCCGCCCGCGCCTCGTGCCGGGCAGGCAGCGAAAGAGACGCGGCCGCCACCTCCCCCCCCCTGAACCGGCGGCCGCGTCTCGAGCGGTCGGTCGCGCGGCGACGCCGATCATTGCCTTTTTCGATTGCGGCGATGAATTATTTTCAGTCTCGTTTAAGATTGAAAATTACGTGCCGTTGATCTATATGGCTCGTGTCTCGAGCGGTCCCTCTCTCCATCGATCGTTCGGGTCACCCCAACCACAACAGAACAGGGAATCTCATCATGCGCATGATCAGCGAAAAGGCCGTCGCCTTGCTGCTCGCCGTTGTCGTCAGCGGCACCGCGTTCAACACGTTTATCGTCCAGGGCCCCAAGCCTCTGACATCGTGTAACGCCAGCAATCACGGTCAAGAGCGGCCCGGTTCCTCATCCGAGGGGCCGGGCCGCGCCGCATCCGGGGTCCGTCAATCCGTCCCGCCCAGCCGCACCGCCTCTTCGCGCAGGTCGGTCTTGAGCAGTTTGCCGATGTGGCTGCGCGGCATTTCGGCAATCGCGTGGAGCGCGGCCAGCCGCTGGGTCTTGCCGAGCCGCGCGTTGACGGCGGCGAGGATCGCGGCGCTGTCCCCGCCCTCGCGCAGCACCACGAAGCCGACCGGCGTCTCGCCCCACGCGCGCGAAGGCACGCCGACCACGGCGGCCTCGACCACGCCCGGTTCCTTAGCCAGTTCGGCCTCCAGATCGCTCGGGTAGATGTTGAACCCGCCCGAGATGATCATGTCCTTGGCGCGGCCGACCAGTTCGACGAAGCCTTCCGCATCGACCCGGCCAATGTCGCCCATGCGCATCCACACCTCGCCGGTGGCAGGGTCAGTCCACTGCGCCTCGGCAGTCTTGTCGGGGCGGTTCTTGTAGCCGCTCATCATGGTGAGGCTGCGGCCGACGAGGTGGCCGGGGGTGCCGGGGGGCACTTCGCGGTCTTCATCGTTGAGCACCTTGAGTTCACTCCCCGGCGCGGGGCGTCCGACGGTGTGGAGCTTGTCCGGGAATTCGTGAGCGGCGAGCAGGCACACGACCCCGCCTTCGGTCATCGAGTAGATCTCGATCAGCCCGCCCGGCATCCGGCGCAGCACCTCGCGCTTGAGGTCTGCGGGAAAGGGCGCGGAGGTGCAGTATTTGAGTTTGAGGCTCGACAGGTCGAAGTCGTCGAACCCGGCAAAGTCCATCAGCCGCTGGTATTGCACCGGCACCAGCATGGTGATCGTCGTGCGGTCGGATGCGGCATGGGCGAGCCAGCGCGCGCAGTCGAACTTGCCCATCACCCGCACACATCCCCCGGCCAGCAGCACCGGCAGAAAGGCGACCATCGTGGTATTCGAATAAAGCGGCGTCGACGCGAGCGAGCGCACCGCGATCCCCGCGCCGAGGTAACTCAGCGCCGTCGCGGCGAACTGACGCCAGCGCATCTGGTGCGAGTGGACAATGCCCTTGGGGATGCCCGTCGTCCCGCTGGAATAGATGATGTTGAACGGGTCCTTCGGCTCGGGCGCGAAGGCGGGCGCGCGGGCACCGGGAGGGGCCATCCACTGATCGATGCTTTCGAGCGGCACGCGGATGAGGCCCGACATGAAGTCCTGACCCAGCTCCGCCGCCTTGGCCGCATCGATGAACAGGTGGATCGCGCCGGAATCCTTGGCCATCCCCTCCAGCTGTTCGGGCGAGGCACTGGTGGTCAGCGGCGCCGCCACGCCGCCTGCGCGCACCGCCGCGAGGAACACCAGCGCATATTCGACCGTCGAGGTCCCAAGGATCGCCACCGATTGCCCGCGCCTTAGCCCCGTTTCGACCAGCCGCGCCGCCAGCCGTTCGACCAGACCCACCAGTTCTGCCCAGTAGACTTCGCGCTTCTCGTCCACCAGGGCGAGCTCGTCGCCGCGCAGGCGCGACCACTCCATCAGGATCTCGGGGAAGTTACCGAACGGCTCGGCAAGGCGGCTCATCATCGTCTCGTGGGTCATGGCGACGTGCATAATCGGCGGGGCTTCACGCGCAAAGGGTTTGCACCGCGCCCCGCACAAGTGGCAGGAAGACGGCGAGGGAGGGGGGAAGCATGATCCGCACCATGGCCATCACCGCGCTTGTCGCGCTCGGGTCCGCCGCCGCCGCGCAGGAACACGACCCGCAACCGGACGGGGAGCCGCGCCAGATCACCGTGGTGCTCGCGCACCCGGATGACGAACTGCCGATGGCCCCCGCGCTCGCAGCGCTGGCGCGGCAGGGCGCGCGGGTGCAGATCGCCTATGCGACGCAGGGCGATGCGGGGCCGGGCGTGTCCGGCCTCGCGCCGGGCAAGGCGCTAGGCGACGTGCGTCTGAAGGAAGCCTTTTGCGCCGCCGAGGCATTGGGCGCAGCCTCTGTCGCGAGCCTCGATCGCGGCGACGGCAGGCTGGGGATTGACGCCCACCGCGAGGGGAGTGCGGCCGCAAGGTTGCTCGTCGATCTCGGTGCCTGGCTGGGCGAGCCCGAGCTGATCCTCACCTGGGGGCCGGACGGCGGCTATGGTCACGCCGATCACCGCATGGTCAGCGCAATCGTCACCCAGATCGTCGCGGCCAAGCCTGCCGCCTCGCGCCCGCGGCTGCTCTATGTCGCCATCCCCACCGGGAAACTGCCGCCCGTACCCGAAATGGCCGGATGGGCCACGACCGATCCCGCCCTGCTCACCGAAAGCATCGCCTACACCTCCGCCGATCTCGCCGCCGCCAAGGCCGCCGCCGCGTGCCATGTCACTCAGTTCGACGAGACCACGCGCGCCGGGATGATGGCGCTGTTCGACGCGACGATGTGGCAAGGCAAGGTGCATTTCCGCCCCGCGTTCTGAGCCGCTGGTCGGGCCACCCCGAACACTCGTGGAAAAGCAGGCCTCGGGGGCCTCCCGCAGTTGGGTTTCGCCTGCACAGCCCCTATATGATGGGCCATGGACGAGAACACCAATCAACCCCCCGCAAAGCTGCCCAACGCCAACGAATACGGCGCGGATTCGATCAAGGTTTTGAAGGGCCTGGACGCGGTCCGCAAGCGCCCCGGCATGTATATCGGTGACACCGACGACGGATCGGGCCTGCACCACATGGTGTTCGAGGTTTCGGACAATGCCATTGACGAGGCGCTCGCCGGGCATTGCGACCTCGTTCTGATCGAGCTGAACCCCGATGGAAGCGTCAGCGTCGAGGACAACGGGCGCGGGATTCCCACGGGGATGCACTCCGAAGAAGGCGTGTCGGCGGCCGAAGTCATCATGACCCAGCTGCACGCGGGCGGGAAGTTCGAGAACACCTCGGACGACAACGCCTACAAGGTCTCGGGCGGGCTGCACGGTGTCGGCGTGTCGGTGGTGAACGCCCTGTCCGAATGGCTCGAACTGACCATCTGGCGTGAGGGCAAGGAGCACTGGATGCGCTTTGCCCACGGCGATGCCGTCGCCCCGCTGGAAGTGAAGGGCGATGCACCCAAGGTCGATGGCAATGCTGATGCCAACGGCTTCAAGAAAGGCACCCGCGTTACCTTCAAGGCGAGCCACGACACCTTCAAGAACGTCACCGAATTCGATTTCGAGAAGCTCGAACACCGCTACCGCGAACTGGCGTTCCTCAATTCCGGCGTGCGCATCAAGCTGCGCGACCTCAGGCATGAGGAAAAGCTCGAACACGATCTCTATTACGAAGGCGGGATTGCGGCCTTCGTGAAGTATCTCGATCGCAACAAGCAGCCGCTGATCCCCTCGCCGATCGCCGTCAGCGCGGAGAAGGACGGGATCGGCATCGACGTCGCTCTCGAATGGAACGACAGCTACTACGAGAACGTGCTCGCCTTCACCAACAACATCCCCCAGCGCGACGGGGGCACGCACCTGTCGGCCTTCCGCACCGCGTTGACCCGAACGCTCAACAACTATGCCGAGCGTTCGGGGATGCTCAAGAAGGAGAAGGTCAGCCTCTCGGGCGAAGACATGCGCGAGGGCCTCACCGCGATCGTCTCGGTGAAGCTGCCCGACCCCAAGTTCTCCAGCCAGACCAAGGACAAGCTGGTGTCCTCCGAAGTGCGCTCACCCCTCGAAAGCCTGATGGGCGAGAAGATGAGCGAATGGCTGGAGGAAAACCCGGCCGAAGCGCGCGCCATCATCCAGAAGATCATCGACGCCGCAGCCGCGCGCGAAGCCGCCCGCCGCGCCCGCGAAATGAGCCGCAAGGGGGCGATGAGCGTCGCCAGCCTGCCCGGCAAGCTTGCCGATTGCCAGGAGCGCGATCCGGCCAAATCCGAGCTGTTCCTCGTCGAAGGGGACTCCGCAGGCGGTTCGGCCAAGCAGGGGCGTGACCGCAAGACGCAGGCGATCCTGCCGCTCAAGGGCAAGATCCTCAACGTCGAGCGCGCCCGGTTCGACCGGATCATTTCCTCGAAGGAAGTCGGCACCCTCATTCAGGCGATGGGCACCGGCATCCGCGACGAGTTCAACCTCGACAAGCTGCGCTACCACAAGATCGTCATCATGACCGACGCGGACGTCGACGGCGCGCATATCCGCACGCTCTTGCTCACCTTCTTCCACCGCCAGATGCCCGAGATCATCAGGGCCGGGCACCTGTTCATCGCCCAGCCGCCGCTGTTCAAGGTCGCCAAGGGGCGGAGCGAGGTCTACCTCAAGGATCAGGCCGCGCTCGATCGCTATCTGGTCGACGCGGGGCTGCAAGGCCGCGTGCTGGAGACTGCCGGCGGCACCCGCGGCGCGGCAGAGCTGCGCGCGCTGGTCGATGGCGCGCTGCGCTTGAAGAACCTCCTCGCCTTCGTGCCGCGCCGCTATGACAGCGGGATCGTCGAACAGATGGCGCTGACGGGCGCGCTGGAGCCGGGTCTTGCGGGCGACGCGCTCGCCGCCGCACTGCAACGCGCCGCCGGACGACTCGGCGCAGGCGACCGTGAAGCGCGCTGGAGCGCGTTTCAGCGCGACGATGGCACGGTGGTGTTCGAACGCCTGTGGCGCGGCGTCACCGACGTTCACGAGATCGATGCCCGCTTCCTCTCCAGCACCGAGGCGCACAAGCTCCACGGCCTCGCCGCCGCACAGGCCGAAGCCTATGCCGAGCCGGTCAAGCTGGTGCGCGCCAGCGCCGAAGCCGAAGAGCCCGAGCCCGAGAACGCCCCGGCCACCAACGACCCGCTCGCCGGGGAGGCCGAAGAGGCCGCGCCCGCCCCCATCGCTACCTTCGACGGCACGATCAGCCGTCCCTCCCAGCTGCTCGAGGCGATCTTCGCCGCCGGGCGCAAGGGCCTCTCGATCAGCCGCTACAAGGGCCTTGGCGAAATGAACGCGGAACAGCTGTGGGAGACCACGCTCGACCCCGAGGCGCGCGTGCTGCTGCAGGTGAAGGTCGAAGATGCCGACGTGACCGACGAGATCTTCACCCGCCTGATGGGCGACATCGTCGAGCCGCGGCGGGAGTTCATTCAGGATAACGCCCTTAACGTGGCGAATCTCGATGTCTGACCGCTGAAGGACCGCCCAAGAGACCCCGATGGCGCACCAGCCCCACCGCACCGAGGATCTGCAACAGGCAAGCTTCCTGACGATCCTCGTGATCGTGAGCCTGCTGATGGCGGTGATCGTCTATCCCTTCGCCCAGCCTTTGCTGTGGGCGGCGCTTGCGGCGATCATGTTCCAACCGCTCTACCGCCGGGTTTTGCGGCGGCTACGCGGGCGGCGCAATCCGGCGGCGGGTCTCAGCCTCATCATCATCTTCATCCTCGTGCTGGTGCCCGCAGGCTGGGTCGCGAGCATGGTGATCGAGCAGGCGATCGTGCTGGTGACGACCCTGCAACAGCAGCCGATCGATCTCGCCGCATGGTTCGACAGCTTCTACACCGCCCTCCCCGAAGTCGCCCGCGATGCGGTCGACCGCAGCGGCTGGGCGGATATCGCCATGGCACAGACCCGCCTTCAGGAATTGCTCACCGAAAGCGCCGGTGTGATCGCATCGCAGGCCGTGTCGATCGGTAGCGGGGCCCTGGGCTTCTTCCTGTCCTTCGGGGTCGGGCTTTACGTGATGTTCTTCCTGCTGCGCGATGGCGAGCGCATCGGGCGCACGGTGCTGTGCGCGATCCCGGTCGAGCGGCACATTGCCGACCGGCTGGCCGAACGCTTCCTGGGCATCGTGCGGGCGACGATCAAAGGCACGGGCGTGGTCGCACTGGTACAGGGCGCGCTGGGGTGGATTACTCTGGTGATCGCGGGCGTGCCTTCGGCGCTGCTGTTCGGCGTGGTGACCGCGATCTTTGCGTTGGTGCCGGTGATCGGGGCGGGTGCGGTGTGGCTTCCGGCCGGGCTGTGGTTGCTGGTGTCGGGCGATACCTGGCAGGGCGTGTTCGTGCTGCTGACCGGCTTCTTCATCATCTCCTCGGCAGACAACGTGCTGCGCCCCATTCTGGTGGGGCGGGACACCGGCATTCCCGACTGGATCATCCTCATCACCACGCTGGGCGGGATCAGCCTCGTCGGCTTTTCCGGCATCGTGCTCGGGCCGCTGGTGGCGGGGCTGTTCCTCGCCAGCTGGTCGATCCTGCGCGAACAGCGGGACGAGGATCAGGAGGCGCTGAGGGCAGAGGACGCGATCCGGGTGGATGCGTCCGGTCATGCCCCGGAAGCGCCGGACGGGGCCGCCTCGGCCGCGGCGGTCTGAGGTGATGCAACCGCTCGTCACCCCCGGCTCGCAGGGCGAGGCGATCGGCCGGCTGGTGGTGGCCGGGCTGGTCGTCACCATGCTGCCGGCGCTGCCCTTCGGGGCCTATCTCGTCTATCCCTTCGCGATCCTGACGACATGGTTCCACGAAATGGGCCACGGCCTCACGGCCCTGCTGATGGGCCAGCAGTTCGAGCAATTGCAGATCTTCGCCAATGGCTCGGGCGTCGCCGAAAGCCGCCTCGCGCCCGATGTTTCGCGCTTCGTCCATGCCGCGATCGCCGCCGGAGGCCCGCTCGCGCCGAGCGCGGCGGGGGCGGGGCTGATCGTGGCGAGCGCCCATCCCCGGGCGTGGAGGCCGGTGCTGTGGCTGGTGACGGCGGCGATCCTGGCGAGCACGATCATCTGGGTGCGTTCGCCGACAGGATGGTGGGCGCTGCCGCTGGTGGCGGCGATCATCGGCCTTGTCGCGTGGCGCGGATCGCCTGCCTGGGCGCGCTTCAGCCTGCAGTTTCTCGGGATGCTCGGCGCGCTCAGCGCCCTGCGCGACTGGGGCTACCTGTTCACCGAGGAAGTCGTGCTTGGCGGGCAGGCGATGCTGTCCGATACCGGAGCGATCGAAGCGGCGCTGGGCCTTCCGCACTGGTTCTGGGCGGGGGCGCTCCTGCTGATCTCCGGGACGATGGTGGGGGCGGCGCTGAAATACGCGCTCGCAGAGAACCGTCTGCGCCCGCCGCCGCCCAAGCGCCCGGCCAACGTGTTGCAGTTCCGGCGCGACACGCCCCGGTAACCGGGCGTTGACGGGGCGTTGACGGCGCGCGCGGGCGCGATAGGCTCGCCCCCATGGACATGACCGAAATTGCCGACCGGCTGGCGATCGCCGAGACGCTCGCGCTCTATTGCCGCGGGATCGACCGCTGCGACCCGGAGCAGCTCGCCGCCGCCTTCACGCCGGAAGCGGTGATCGACTATGGCGACGGCGCGCGGCCGGTGGCGGACGTGATCCCCGGGCTGATGGCCGGGCTCGGCACGATGCGGGTGACGCAGCACAACATCGGCAACACCGTGATGCGGATCGATGGCGAACACGCGAAGGCGGAGACGAACTGCGTTGCCCTCCACATCATCCCGGGGCCGGAGGGACAAACCGAGCTGACCGTCGGCGGGCGTTATCTCGACCGGCTCCAGAAGCGCGAGGGCCGCTGGCTGATCGCCGAGCGGCTCTATGTCATGGACTGGAACCGCAGCGGTCCGGCGACGATGGCGCTGGAGGGCGGATTGCTCGGCGGGCTGAAGCGCCGCGGGGCGCGGGGCGAAGCCGATCCGGCGAGCGCGTGGTGGGGTGAGGGTTAGGACGCCACCTTCAGCGTGTTCAGCCCCGCCGCATCGCTCCCCGCCTCGCCCGACAGGCCGATGAACATGGTGTCGACGATCCGCGCCAGCTTCTGTTCGGTCAGCTTGTCGCCGAGGTAGATCAGCGCATCGGGCAGGGTGTAGTTCGAGATCATCTGGTTGATCAGCGACAGCGCCTCATCGATTTCCAGCCCGGCAAAGAAGCCTTCGGCCTGCGCTTCGGCGATCAGCTCGCACAGGTAGTGATCGGCAAGGTCGACATAGGAGCGCACCCGTTCGAAATTGGCCGCGCCCATTTCGCACAGGATGTTGAAATGCTCCGGGTCCGCGCGGAAACGCTCCTGCGAGATCACGAAGCGGCGGCGGAAGAATTCATACATCTTGCGCTGCGGGGGCAAATTGGTGGCGAGCACTTCCTCCATCACCGCCATGTGCGGCGTGAGCCAGGTCTGGGCGACCGCATCGAAAAGATCGTCGTAATCGGTGAACAGCGCTTCGAACCGTGCGCGGGTCAGCCCGCTTTCGGCCATGGCGACGGTCCACGGCACCTCGGCTCCGCGTTCGCGGACGAGATCGAGCACATGGCGGGCAATCCGTTCGCGTTCGGCTTCCCGGGCGGTCTGGTTGATCGGCATGTCGCTCGCGTCTCCTCGTGCGCCTGCCACCATAGGCGAACGGCGGACGGTCATAAAGGGTCGCTCGTCGATTTTTGTGCGCCGCAGCAAGGGAAAGGCCATGACGGTGAGACGGCCGAGCGACCGGTCAGTTCCGCCCCATCATTGCCGCGGAGGAAGCGGGAAGAAGGCCGAGGTGCGGCGCTTGTAATCGGCGTATTTGTCGCCCTTGGACCTCTCGAGACCCTTCTCCAGCAGGGTGACGCCCGACCACCTGGTGAGGGTGAAGCTGAGGAACAGCGGGCCGATGATGGTGGCAAGCCCATAGCCCCACCCGGCTGCGGCACAGGCGAGCCAGATCCCCCACCACGCCGCGAAATCGCCGAAATAGTTGGGATGGCGGGTATAGCGCCACAGCCCGGTGTCGAGCACCGTTCCGTGGTTTGCCGGGTTCGCCTTGAAGCGGGCGAGCTGCCAGTCCCCCACCCATTCGAAGAACACGCCCACGCACCACAGGCCGAAACCGGCCCAGGCCAGCGGCGGGATCGGCGAGGGTTCGGGGCTGGCGAGGATGCCGACCTGCGCCGGGGACGACACCGCAAACAGCAGCACCGCCTGCATCAGCCACACCCGGGTCAGCGCGGCGCGGGCGAAGTTTCCGGCCTCGCGGTCCTTTTTGAGGATCATCTTGTAGCGCTTGTCCTCGCCGTCCTTGCGCCAGCGCAGGAACAGGTAGATGCCAAGCCTGAAACCCCATGCCGCTGTCATCGCCATGATGAGCGTGGCCAGTTCGCCGGGGCCGCCGGGGACATGCAGCCAGCTGGCGACGGCGAGAATCCCCATCCCGGCCCCCCAGAAGGCGTCGATGAAGCTGACGTCGTCGATCCGCACGCTGATCGCCCACTGGATCAGGACCAGCACCAGCAGGATCGCGGCATTCAGGGCAAGCAGTTCAAACATCGTTCTTTCCGGCGATAATGTCGCGCGCCTGCTGTTCCAGCACCTTGAAGCGTTCGTAATCGGGCAGCTTGGAGCGGAACCATTCGGCGATGCGCAGCAGGTCCTCGCCGTAATTGCCGCTGGGCACCAGCGGCGGGCCGAAGCTGATGATGCGGCGCGCGTTGTCGGCAAAGGCGGGGACGATGGGGACGTTTGCGGCGCGGGCGATGTGGTAGAACCCCGACTTCCACTTGCCATCGGTCTTGCGCGTGCCCTCGCAGGCGATCACCAGCGCGAGTTCGTCGCGCGCGGCGAATTCGGCGGCGACCTGCTCGGTGGCGTTGAGACGGCTGCGGCGATCGATGGGGATGCCGCCCATGTCGAACATGAAGTTCTTTATCACTCCCTGAAACAGGGTGTGCTTGCCCATGAAATTGGGGCGGATGCCTTCCTCGTGCGTGGCGCCGGTGAAGAACACGAAGTCCCAGTTGGTGGTATGCGGCGCCCCCGCGATCACGAACTTCTTCAGGTGCTTGGGCAGGGGCGTTTCGATCTTCCACCCCTGAATGTACCAGATCGCAAGGATGATGCGGCGAACGATGCGCGACAGCAGCGTCGGTGCGCGTGTCGGCTCGGCGGTGATTGGTGCATGCAAGGTCGCGCCCCTCCCAACGGGCCACACCTTGTGGCCTAACATGGGTTAGCTACGCAAGTGGGCGGGTGGAGGTTTCCGGAAGCGACGGAAAGCCCGCTTCGCGACGCTGGCGCAAGCGATGCACAATCGCTAATCCTCGGCCCGGATGACGACCGCGCCGCCCCTGCTCCGCTTTGCGGCGGTGACCTGCCGTTTCGGCGCGGTGACGGCGGTCGGCGGCGTTTCCTGCGATATCGCCCGGGGCAGCTTCGTCGCGCTGGTCGGGGCCTCGGGATCGGGCAAGTCGACGCTGCTCAAGACAGTGAACACGCTGGTGCGCCCGAGCGAGGGGCGCGTGCTGTTCGGCGGGGAGGACGTGAGCACGCTGCCGCCTGCCCGGTTGCGCCGCCGGGTCGGTTATGTCTTCCAGTCCATCGGCCTGTTCCCGCACATGAGCGTCGCCGAGAACATCGCCATCGGCCCGCGCCTTGCCGGCGAGAAGCTGCCGGGCGAACGCATCGCCGAACTGCTCGCGCTGGTGGAACTCGATCCCGCCCTCGGCGCCCGGATGCCCGATGAGCTGTCCGGCGGGCAGCGCCAGCGGGTGGGCGTGGCGCGGGCGCTGGCAGGCGGGCCGGAGCTGCTCATCATGGACGAGCCCTTCGGTGCGCTCGACCCGCTGACCCGTGACGCGCTGGGCCGCAAGGTGCGCGAACTGCACGAGACATTGGGCCTCACCACGGTGATGGTCACCCACGACATGGCCGAGGCGCTGCTGCTGGCCGACCGCGTGTTGGTGATGGACAAGGGCGCGCTGGTGGCCGACGAGACCCCGCGCGCGCTGCTGGCAGGCGCAGGCGGGCCGGTGGCGCAGCGCCTCGCCAGCGTGCCGCGCGAACAGGCCGAGCGGCTCGCGGCGCTGGAAGGTCTCGGGGAGACGCGCGGCTGATGCGCGAGGTGTGGGACATCCTCCCCGGCCTCGGCGACAAGCTCGCCGCGCATGTGGTGCTGTCGGCGAGCGCGATTGGCCTTGCCATGCTGATCGCGCTGCCGCTGGCGGTGTGGGCAGGGCGCTCGCCGATGGTCTCTCGCCTCGCGCTGAGCCTTGCCAGCCTCGTCCAGACGATCCCTGCGCTCGCGCTGCTGGCGCTGTTCTTCCCGCTTTTGCTGTCACTGCGCAGCGTTTTCGGAGAGGGCCTGCCGACCCTCGGCTTCTTGCCCGCACTGATGGCGCTGACGCTCTACGCCCTGCTGCCGATCCTCAGGAATGCGGTGACCGCGCAGGCCAATCTCGATCCCGGCGTGCTGGAGGCGGCGGACGGTGTGGGCATGACGCGCTGGCAGAAGCTCACGCTGGTCGAGGCCCCGCTCGCCGCGCCCTTCATCATGGCCGGGATCCGCACCGCGAGCGTCTGGACCATCGGGGCTGCCACCCTTGCCACCACCATCGGCCAGCCGAGCCTCGGCGATCCGATCTTCGCTGGGCTGCAAA
>VFQO010000627.1_pt1 | contig 35399 bp, 28 predicted proteins | sample 3512331 | NCBI WGS metagenome assembly VFQO01 (sample SAMN10412371, study PRJNA504923) | tailings metagenome | isolation source: Replicate 3 from Balatoc abandoned mine | place: Philippines: Itogon, Benguet | collected 2017-08-28 | reverse complement strand
GCGACACCGTGGACAAGTCTTCCGGCGCCTCACACACAAAAATTCGGACACGCCCTCCACTCCCAGCTCATTATTCAATCGACAGGTAGCTCACTTCTACTTCGGCGTGAACACGACAGATCCTCCAGAACTGACTTCAGTCTGACCGCTACTTGCCGTTGGGTTGGGTAGTGAAGTAGTCCTCAACGGCTCGAAGCAGGCTGGAGACTCCCTTGCCTTCCGCGTAGACCAACGGTCGATCGCTACGATGAGTTCGAATGAAGTCTGTTGCCGCATGCTTGGCGGCGGCCCAGGCGACAACGAAGAGATCGCTATTGATCGCTAGTGCTCGGAGTTGCGAAGTCCCGCCCTGGTCGGCGCTGCACTGCACGTCGATATCACGAGATAGGGCTTGGAGGGCAACCTTGGCTTGGCGACTCGCACCTTCTACGAGTGAATAGATCGCGATCGACTTGCCCCGCAAACGCGAGGCAAGGTCATCGCTGCTCAGATCCTGTTGAGCAGGAGGTACGTCGAAGGTCCAACCGAACTCGTTGGAGAGAGTATGGACGGCTGCCTGCTGTAGGCAACTCAGCCGCCCCCGGAGAGGTGTGAGACGAGCCAATACGGAGTGCACCAACTTCTCTCTTGCTGCTGTGTCTGGAGCGGGCGAGCGCATGAAGGCCTCGATCAACTCGAGCGTCCAGTACACCATTCGCACGCCGAACCCCTCTCCAGCAATTTCGTCCACGTCGGCGGCAATTTCCCTGTACTGGGCGGCATCGGTCCCGATACTCAGTAGCGCTTCGACGAGGACCAAGCTTGAATCGTAGACTGAGGTTCCACGCCCGCTTCCAAGCGCAAGCAGGGTCAGCAGACTCGCGTAGATCTGCCTCATCGCCGAGTTCGGAAAGAGCGGGTCACGGCGCAGTGCGGCAACAATGTACGGGAGTGCCTGGGCGGTGCGCTCGGCCGCTAAAGAATCGTTCTGTGCCTTGTTCAAAGCGTCGGACAATTTGGCTACTCCGACAGGATCAGTCGCGTCGCCAGAAATTGGCCATTCCTCAGCGCCCATGCGCGCCAAAGCAAGTGCATTTGTGAAGGTCGGATCCGAGATCCGGGCAAGCCACATAGGCCAGGAGTTGGGCAGGCTCGTGCTGCCGGCTTCCTGCTCCAAGGCGCGCAAGGCCGAGCGGAATGGCTCAGCACGCGCAAGCTCCGCCCGTTGGGTGTCGTCGAGTCTTGCTAGCGCGGCAAGTGCGGCAGACATAGCGTCGACGCTTTCCCTGGTCTCGCCTGCAATGACGCGCTCTCGAGCCTCGTCTGTCGAATCCAGGCGGGGGACAGGGCGCTGCTCTGGGCTGCCAACCGCCGCCAAGCGGGGACCAAGCCAGCCAAGGACATTGGATCTACCGATAACGCCCGTTCGAAGGTCCTCGCGTGTAGGTGAGCAAAGCAACTCGAGGGCCGCGAGTCGCCAGCCACCGGTTCGTAGCGAAACTGGGAGTGGAGCCTTGAGCATTGGCGTGGCAAGATCTCGCACCTGTTGGAGGTAGAGTGCCTCGACGGCTGCTTGATCGCCGGCTTCGAACGGCATAGCCAAGTAAGCCTGGTAGAGGGCTTCAAGCAAGAGTGCTGTTGTGGCAGGGGTACGCCGCGCGCGCGTCAGATTCGAAAATCCAGGTAGATCGACGATTCCGGCCCAATCATTGAACGTGGCGAGAAGCTCAACTTCGAGAGATCGCAGGTTTAGAGCGTCAAGCCGCAGTTCATCACGAAGCCGGAGCAACACCGCAGCAGCGGCATCCCGTCGACCGACGTTGAGATGATCCTGGAAGCGAGCGAGAAGCCAACTCGTCGGCTCAGGAGCGGCGCGCGTCAGCGAAGGCGCTCGAGCAAAGGTATCGCGCGCACGGACGAACGCCCTTAGTGCCATATCCCTGCTGCCTTGGTCGGTGGGTACCTTGATTGCAGCAGTCACACAGTTGCCGGCCTCGGCGAGGACCGCAAGCAGATCAGATGCGACAAGATCGGTGGATGGCAAGCCATCAAAAGATGTCAAGGTCGGCCCCGCGAAGGCGAGTAATACTGGGCACAGTCGGCGCCAGTCAGATGGCAGTGCAATGGCGACGACGAGGAACTCCCCGTCTGCGGTTTGCTCGGGGAGCAGTGCCCCCGGAAAGGCCGCGCTGTCCAGGGTCTCAAGCAGCTGATAGCAGAGCGCCTCAGTGCCTGCAGGAAAGGTAAAGGCCTTAGATCGCGCCCGAAGTTCCGACGCGACTCTCTTAGTGATCTCTGGGTTGGTGCCGATCATCTGAGCCGCTCTTCCCACTGAAGATACAGTTGCTCGGCCTGCTCCGCTATTGCAGCAGGGTCAGTCCTGAGAATCAAATGCTCGCCATTGACGGAGATCCCGTTGAAGGTGAGATTCATTGAACCGCTCAGGAAGTAGTCGTCGCCGAGCAGGCCCTTCGCATGAAAGTCACGTTCGACCACCCACTTCAACTGGTCGCCGAATCTCTCTTTGAGGGACTGCAGCCGCGCAATGAAGTATTCATTGTGTCCATGTTCACGAATGACCAATCGGACCTCCGCGCCGCGAGCGAGGAGCGCACCAAGCACCTGCGACAAGCGTATGGGAGCGGCGGGCCAGTCCGGCTCGATCGCAGCGAATCGCCGAGCTGAGTTGTCGAGGATCTCGACATCAGAAATCCAAGCGAAGAACAACCAAAGCGTTTTGCTGGGGCTGAGGAGTTCGGCCGCAAATAACGACTGGAAAAGATCGCGGACGCCACGCGCCTGGTCTGGTCCATGAAGATCGCGAGAGGGATACGCCATTAGGCATGCTCTCTTAACACCAAGTCGACAAGGACGCAGTCCTCGCCACGCTGGATACGTTCAACAACCGGGAAAAACTGCAGAACACCGACATCTACTGGCTTCGCCCCGAGCCAGATCAGCGCAGCGCGAAGTTGCCGCATCTGGGTAGTACTAGCTCGCAGTCGGCACGCACCGTCGGCGGCGAGGGCCGTCTGAAGGGTCTCCTTCCAGTCCATGGCAGATATGTCAACTGTTTGGACTTTCCGTCGGAGAAGCAACTCCCGAACGACTGCAGGATCAGTCGCACGAGTGGCTCGGTAGGGGTTGTACGAGCTAAGGCTTGATCGCCGGACCTCATTCGCGCGCGGCCAGAGCATGCCGAACACAGCTGCGAACACGGAGACGTTGGACGCCGCAGCGCCGGGCAAGTTTGCTGCCAAGTATGCGCGTACGCGATCGCACCACGCTGCATCGCTCCCAATGGCATAGGCGAATTCGCGCAGACCGATAGCCATTCCAAGGCTGGTCTCAATTCTGTCCCATTGCGTGGACAGACCTGCAAGTAGATGGTCAAGGGCGGCATTGGCTCCTGGCCGCAACAGTCGACTGTTCAATGCCACGACAAGGGCGTGACTCAGATCAACGCCACCGTGTCGCGTAAGTGTTGCCGACAGCTCGCGCCAAATCTCCGCAGCTGCTGAGTGCGACTCGGTCTGTCGAAGGCGGGCCATGCCACTACGTACGTCTTGATCGCTACCGGCAAGATCCAGTATTCGCCGCAGTCCACCATCGACCAACTCGAAGTCAGTTGGTGCAAGCGCTGCCTCGACCGCGTCGAAGAACGCATTCGGCTCGCCTACAAAGCGTTCAGCGAACGACTGAAGTACCCCCGCGCCACCAAGCGTGGTCTCAGTGATCCAGATGGACGCAGGGCGATCCTCCATACCTTCTCGGATGTCGACCAGCAGGTTGTCCAGCGTTGCTTGACGGGGCGCTGCGGCGATACAGGCCTGCAGCATTGCCTCGCCAAGTGTCTCCAATACCAGCCGTTGCAGCCAAGCCTCGAAGGCAACGAGGTCGGGCGAGAGAGCCTCCCGTGCGATTGCTCGTATCCGCTCACGAACGTCCTGACGCGCAACGTGCTGCATGAGTGCCCTCTGAAGCCTCGTTGCACCGTGTGTAGATTGCGAAGCGTTTGGCTCAGATTGGACGTCGTTCTCTTCACCCCTATCGTCCTCAGAATTCTCCTCTAGGTCATCAGGAAGGCTGAGAGGCATCGCTCCAAAGTACCCTTGCATGACATCGTGAAAGACACCGTCGATGCGTGAGTCTGAGAGCAAATCGTCTGTGCTTGTCGAGAGGTCTCCCCCTGAAGCTGCCACGCCAGCCAGAGCCGCAATTAGCAGTTGGAACAACCAATCGCGCTGGAATGAATTCAGTTCTTGTGGCAACTGGTTGTCGTCAAGGAACCGCTCGCGCAGATACGACAGCTTCGATTCACGGAGAATCTGCGGGCTGAGGAGACTCGCGCCAGTTTGCTCTCCCTTCGGCAGACGCACATCCAATCGAAAGCCATCTACCTCAAGTTCGAAGCCGATCGCGGCTGGTCGGTTGTCGTCGCTGCGAAAGTGCAACGCAACCGCAAACTCGTCTTTGAGCGTCCGGACTGTCGCGTACGCGGTCGGAGCAAAGCGACGGATTGCAGCGCTTGCGCGGAACCTATGGAGATAGAAGTCGACGCTGGATACGAACGGTCGCCAAGGCGAACGTGGCGCAACCGGGACGCTTACGGGGTCACCACGGGCAATGATGTCAGTTCGCCAAGTCAGTCGAGCATTGCTGCTTGGCAGAGCTTCGCTTCGCCCCACCTTCTCCAGTCGAACAGTCCACGGCCGAAACACTAGCAACGGGCCTTCGTCACCTCGCTCGTTGAATGTGGCCGAGAATTCACCCACGAACTCATGCTCTTGCGCGTAGTCGCTGATGCGGCGCTCCTGGATTGGATGCGCCGGGTCGACAGGGACCCAATGCGATAGACCGCCACGCTCGAAGGCGAACCGCCTTGTTACTCGCCCGGGCACGAGTTGACGCAGAGCTTGGAGGACTGGCATCGTCTCCGTCCGCCACTCGTGATTTGCGGTCGCGGGCGGTACCAGTACCCGCACTTCGGGCAGACTGAGGTCGCTGAATAGGTTGCGCGGTACGAAGTCAGGTAAGGGGTGGTATGGCTCGTGTAAGTCGAGCGCGGCGACGTCCGTTGGGAAGGCGAGGCGCCATCCACGGAACATGCGCCTGACGAGAGTCGGCGCGGCCTCAAGCAAGATTGATCGAGGCGCCTCCCACAAGAGCCCCTGCGCAGTCTGATCATCGACGTGAAGCGCGCCCATCAGGTGAGCGCGCAAAGCATCGATCTCTGCTTGATCTCCCTGCACTAGTCGCCCGAGCTTGGCCCTAAGCCGCTTGATCACTGCCGAAGTAGTAGACGAGGGCTTATCGATAGGCCTACTCAAGATGTCCCAGGACCACGCCTTCTCAAATCCTGTGGTCTCGGCTGAGAGCCAATCGAAGAAGGCGAAGGTCGCCTGCATCTTCAGAACGTAAGGGTTGCCGACTGGGAGGTACTGCGGCTCCAATTGCGGGTCGAACAGTCGCTCATACGACTGATACAGCGCACGGTCACGGCCGTAGTCCGACAGCACCGTTACGGTCAGAGGCCGCATGGCGCGATCACGTCCCGCCCGTCCCTTCCTCTGAAGGAAGGAGGCCATGCCGCGAGGCGCCTTGTGCTGAATGACGGCGCCGACCTGAGGATCGTTGAAGCCGACTTCTAGCGCGGAGGTAGCAACGATGATGTTCGAGTCTGGGGTGACGCCAGCGTCCTGGGAAGTTGTACGGCCGATGATTAGTCGCTGATCAAGATTGTGGCCAATGTCCTCACAAAGTCGCCAGCGCTGACCTTCGATGTCACGGGACCGGTCATCATTCCCGGCTGCACGGATGGCTGCGAGCGGCTGGCGTGTTTGATCCGGCCTACCAAAGATCGTGTAAGCCTCTGCGTCGCGGAGGTCGTCGAACAGACGATTGGTTACGTCGAGATCGTCTGTGAACAGGAAGGCCCGGCGACCAAAGGCGCCGGATGAGGCCGGGGCGCCGGGAGGATCCAAGACGCGCGAGACGAGCATCGCAGTTTGAATGGTTGTCGAGAGCAGCGAGGCGCGCGATGCAGGGTCGCCGCGCAGCAAGAGTTGGTACTCTGCGCCGGACTCTTCGAATTCGTTGGCTGCCGGACTGATCTCAACAACGCGATCGATAGGCGCACCGGTCAGATCGGCGAAGAAGCGAGCGGCGTCGCCAAGAGTGGCGGATAGTCCCGCCCAGTGCACCGGCGCACCAAGCAGGTGCCGCCATCGTCGCAGAGTCAATGCCGCCTGGGCACCACCAGTACCCGCATAGGTGTGCACTTCGTCCAGCAGCGCAATGAAAGGCTTACGTCCGCTGCCGATGCCTAATACCGGACGAGTCCAGTGGTCCGAGAGTCGCTGATTCAGAATCTCGGTGGTTGTGAACAACAGGTCAGGTGGTTGCTGCTGAATCTTCTGGCGCGTGAGGACCACATGCCGCTCGTCGGCCTGCGAGACGCAACCGGGGCGCGCACAAGTCAGCCGTTCGCGGCCTCCGTCCAGATCTACACCACGCCAAAGCATCTCGCCATCGCAACTTGGACAGCGCATCCACGGGCACGCCCAGTCTCTGCCGCGCCGGGTCCATCCATGGTCCTGGAGTTCCTGCGCCGAACCGTGGCGAGGTGTGGCGCGGAATAGCGCCCCAATGCTGAGCGGCCTTCTGCGGTTGGCCGCAAGGGCGTCGTCGATAAGGCGCGCCATGCGGAACGCCTCCGCGAACTGGTCCTTCAGCAATTCAACACGAGGATAGATGGCCAGTGCCTTGACCCAAGACTCGGGTCCGATTGCCTCGCCGATCGCAAGCATCGCAGGCAAGTAGAAGGCGATCGTCTTGCCGCTGCCGGTGCCTGCCGTGACGATCGTGCCGCCGTCTTCAACGCGCTGCGACAAGCGTACGGTTGCGCGCTCCTGGAACGCCGCGAATCGCATGCCATTCTGTCCGGTGAGAGCATTCCAGATGTCTTGCCGAACAGGTGTAGGTGCAATGGTTGCTCCGCTGTCTGCCAGGATTGCGTCGGGTCGTCGATCTCGCCGCGGAAAGCGGCGCTGCCGACGGTCAACGCGAAAGTCTGCTACGAGCCTAGGTGCACCTTGCCACGGCTTGTTAGCGAAGAGTTGCCGATTGGCTGTGATGAGACGAACTGCTTCAGCGAACCGTGACCGATAGCGCCGGCCACCACTAAAGCTCGTTTGTTCGCTTACAAGGTGTGCCTCAAGCAATTCTTCTAAGGCGTCTTCGGCAGAAAGTCCGCCTCCAAGAAGCTCGAGTGTCTCGTCTTCTGTTAGCGATCCGGCAGTAAATCCCCAAGCCACCGAACGCATCTCAAGCGCTTCGATACGGTCAAGCAGGAGGAGGGCGTCAGTAGAGAGAGGCATGGGTCAGACGATCCGGACACGAAACGAGCCGATCAGTCCCCTCGACTCAAGCCAAACGCGAACCTCATCCGTGAGGGTCGTGACCGGAGCGCCGTCCGCTGCACAAGCCCGCAGGAACTGAAGCACGCTGGGCGGCACGGAATCTGCTGTCAACTCCGCCCAGGCGGAACTGTGCTCTGCCGAGAGTTCGCGAAGTTGTTCGATCGCGCTCGCGGGATCGCCTGGAACTGCGACAGCGAGGGCAGTGATCTTTTGACGACACTGACGAATGCGAGTGACGCCGGCGCGCATCTGCGGCAACTTCCCAAGAGCATCAAGGACGTCATCGGAGCCACTCGGGGTGTTCTCAACAACGAACCTGCTCCAACTTTCCTCAATCGATTTGTTGGCCGCTACAGCCAAACCCCTCAGTCTGTTGGTGAACTCGTGCGCGACATTGAACGGTGGATCCGCCAAGCCAGCCGGGTTCTCTGCTGCAATGGTGCGAAGCCTTCTCGATTTCTCATTCAGGTCCTGCACACCTGCCGGCGCGAACTGAACGTTGATACCAGCCTTGGAGAACCTATCTAGGGTTGTTCGGACCTGTGTCAAGAACGCTGCAGCCTCTCCGACTTGTACAGAGCGGGTGCTGACAAGGGCAGCCTCCTGCGCGGCGGCCTTCAGTCTCTGATACTGCTTGATTCTCTCGGCGAGCCCAGATGCGCGTTCAAGAAGCATTGGAACCTGCCATCGCGGCTAAATCGCCGACTATGCTTTCAAGCGCCTCGTCAAGTTCGACGATGCGTTTTGCGAGCTCACTTGTGCGAGAAGTCTGATCATCGCCAAAGCTCTGCAAGTTGCGCTCCACCGCATCGAGAAACTGCTCGGCACAGATGCGAAGCCCGGTACCGGCCGACACGGCGTTGGCTCGCCCGCGACCATATTCGGGCAGTGAGACAAGAGGGTCATCTTCACCAGCCAGCGCACGTACTGCCATAACAGTTGCGTCGAACTGCACGCTTTGGAACACATCGAGCGCTTCCTGTAGTGGCCGCGTGTTGTTCTGCGCACCAACGCCTGCCTCCAGAGCCGCGTTGATGGCGGCTCTAAGACTGGAAACGATTGAGCTTCGAGAGGCGCCCTCTCCGAAGGCCTCCTGCATCTCTTGCAGCCACCGGAGACGCTGCGACTTCTCAGCAGAGGCAGCGACTGGAAGCGCTTCGGCGACCTCCCGGTACAGCTTTGCAAGCGCGCCCGTATCGCCTTCCGGCGGCTTCAGGTCGAGGTGCCACTTCGCTCGCCGCAGTTGACGCACCGGCCCGAGCACGCGGCGCGGATCGAGCATTGCGCCAGCCCTCCCACCCTTGAGGCTCGAGGCCTGAGAACGTGCAATGTCAACCAGCTCTTCACGGCGACGGTGCAGTTTTGCGAATACCGCCCGCATCTCGCTAGCCGATGCGGCTGGCTCGTCGGGCCATGCGCTGAACACTGCGTCGATCATGTCGCCAATGGTAGCGTCCGCCTTGACGCGGCCCCCAATCGCAGCGCCAACGCTGAGCAGATGGAGTGCAGCGCCAACTTGGCTCCAGGCTTCACTAGGCGCACTGAACTTCTGAATCTGCTCGACAACCTGTTCTGTCCAATGTTCAACACAATCCAAGAAAGCTGCCAGCGCTCGATCTCCCCCCTCAAACTGCCAGCGGAAGCCATCTTTCGAAGCACGAAGCAGACCTTGTAGTGCCTGCCCTGTCTGCGGGCTCGCATCGACCTCCAAGCGGACGTGTGCGTAGGTCGCGGCCTGGGTGGTCTGCCTTACGAATGTAATGCCCGTGCGCTGCTGGAACGCTTTTCCTGTTCCCGCGAAGAATGTGCGCGAAAGGCCGAGAGTGTCCCAATCGACAGCATCGACAACGGCGGTGTAGATCAACTCGCGAAGCTTCTGAGCGACCGTAGCGTCGAGACCACCTCCCCGAATCCAAGCTTGGATAGCCAGATCGTCTGGCGTTGCCGTGGCCACCGGAGCAGTGACACCAACTGGAGCGGCGACGGGGTCGGAAGGGTCGGCAGTTGGCGTTGCAGTGGCCTCCTCAGCGTCGGGTATCGGTGGGATTGAGAAGGCATCTAGGAGTGGCTTGGCGAAGTTCTGTACTCTTCCCGTTCCGTCATAGAGTTCAAGCAGCGCCATCCAACGGCCAGCGAGATGGGGGTTCCGACGTTTCAACTCCGTCTCAGTGCTGAGTGGCAATTGCTTTACCCCGCCGAGTTTCTCAAGGAGGCGAGGGGGCGGAAATTCACCCGACGCGAGAGAAGGCCCGAACGTGTCGAGTACCTCCACCAATAAGTCGTTTTGAATGGTGCGCGGATTCATCCGCCTCGATTCCGAACGATCGACGCGTTCCGCACCAATCCAGAGCGCTCGCTCCGTAAGCGGATAGAGGCCGTAGCCATCGACTTGGCCGAATGCCGAGTGGCACTCCGTCTCGAAGGTGCATTGCGCGCATCGTGAGGGAGCGTTTTCCCCGGGAACTGCGACTTCGCTCCATCGCTCAATGGCTTCTCGCCCAAGGCGGACCGCATTCAGATACCTCGCGGAGAACGAAGCGATTGAAGCAGCGGTAGGGGGCTTTCCTCCAGCGTGGCCAGCACTGCGGTTCATGTCCACTATGTGGGTGGTCCGCCGGTAAGCAGTATCCGCGACGCTCTCGAAGAAGCCTGGGGTGACGGCAATCGCCGTGCGTATCCGACATTGACCCGTTTCGCCCTGACCTGAGTCGCCCTGTGTCGTAATGGCCTGCAGAAGTGCACGGTCGATGCCTTGCAGTCGCGCAAACTCCTCTACTAGAAGAATCAACTCGCGCCCTTGGGACTTCAGGTAAGTCCTTAGTCGAGCCATTAACTCTTCGACCCGGTCGCCAGAAAAACTGAGCGTGCGTGCGACCGCCTTGTCCAAATTACGATTGATGACCTCGACGGCCGCTGAGCGATTCTCTGGATCGGCATCTATCAACTGAATCGCATGCTGAGCCAGTTTGGACGCACTCAAATAGTCTCGCCCGCCAAGATTCAAGTCGTCCGTGGTGAACAGACGACGTCCGTCGGGGCGGTCAGTGGCCTGAGACTGCTCGAAGATGTGGTCGACGATCTCGGCAGCCACCTTCCCATCGCGGAGGAAGTGTTCCTGCTGCATATGGGGATCTGAAAAGAGATTGGGTAGCGTCTCGATGAGCGCCTCTCCAAGTTCGTCTGTACTCGAAGCCGGCGTGTCCTCGCGAATGGCCTGCCCAAGATGATGGAGCAGTTCGCGGCGGCGACCCTCAGGAGTCATGGTGCCGTCGCCCGCCGCGTTAAACGTGTCGAGAAAGCTGCGCTGCTGGTCTCTCGGCAGCTTTTCGATGATCTCGCGAACTATCGCGCGCAAACTCGTCCCGGATTTGCGGACGACCAAGACCATGCGTGTCGCGTCTTCACGGAGGTGGAGACGCATCCAGTGGACAAGATGTGATTTTCCGGACCCTGTTTCGCCCAAGATTGCGGCGAGGGCGTGCGGGCGGTCCTCTCGAAGGAAGTCGGCGAGGAACTCGGCGGGTTCCATCTGCGTCCAGGCTGCAGCGCTTACATCTTGGTAGCGTTCGCCAACTGGAGGTGTGACCTGCAGGGCCCAGTCGCTGTGCACCGCGTGGAACAAGCTGTCGGGAATATGCTCCGCAAAGGGATTGATTACCTGACGAACTGTGCTCGGCTGCCAACAAAGGTGGTTGCGCATCATGCTGCGTCTCCTCGTTGGACACGGCTCACTCGCTTGGTAGTGCCGCCGAAGTCAAGGATACGGGCCTTTGCGTCCGCGACCACGTCGAGCGAGATCGAACCTCGATCGGCCAAGCGCTGAAGCGCCAGACTTGAAGCGACCGAGAGGCTTCCGTCATTTGCAGGTGGCATGGTTCTATTCGCTTCTACCTGCTCACGAATGCTGCCTCCCTCGAGCACTGGGTATATCGCGGCCAAGCGGTTTAGGAACAGATCCACATCGATCCAAGTCTTGTCTGGCAAGACTTCGTCTAGTACCGCGGCAATAGCGCGGCTCGGGTCTGGAAAGGCACGCCTGCTTCCGGAATCCCCAACCACCGTAGCGAAGCCGAGGAATCGCGCCCAGTACAGCAGGTTTTGAAAGCTGCTGGTGCTACCGAGTTCAGCCTTTTCAGCAAATTGGCCAAGATCGTTCCGTAGTTGGTTCTGAGGCGCTTCGGAGAAGCTGACCGGTTGAAGAGGGCTCTTTGTTAGGAACCAGGCAAGGGCGATGAGGACCCCTGCTTGGCCGGCGCTCGCCGCGCGTTCCGGATCAAACAGGGTGTCGCGAACATAGGAAAGGAAGTTGACCTGGAGATCGGCGCTCCGCACCCGCTTGCCTCGGGCAGCTTCCGGAACGATCAGACGGTCTCCGCGCTCCTCAACTAGACCCAGTCGTCGTGCTTCGCTGAGCGAGTTGGTGAGCAACGCGGTAGCTCCGCCATCTTCGTCGCCGCTCCCGCGCGTCGACAAAGAAGAGGGCGTAGCCCAGGACTCAAGATGATCTCGAGGCACACCGTTCTCTGCCTCTGCGACGACTGCGTAGATGCAGAGCAAGCGGCTTGGTACCGCCTGAAAGTTGGTAACTATGCTCATTCGGAGACCCTCGAATGGAATTCATCGAGTGTTAGTGTGCGACCGCCGAAAACATCGCGCAGCAGATGCCCCGTAGGTGCTCGCTGCCCTTCTGGAACGACGAACAAACGTGCTCGGCCGGCGCTGGCTGAGTAGGTGGCTTCGCCCATCCGCTGACCATGGCCGACAAACACCATTTCGGGGCCATTCGGTAACCGCGAAGTGACGAGCGACTGAAGTGTGCTCACGAAGAAGGGACTGGATTGCGCAAAGCGCAAAACTCGCTCTCGATCGAAGGGCATGTCACCCAGGAGGATGAGCTTGGCCAAACCCATTCGGCTGAGCCGCTCGAGAGTATCTCCGAGTCGCCGCGACTCGGCTCTCGTTGAAACGTCGCCGTAGGTGACGAGTAGGCGACTGTCGGCATCAAAAAGTCGGGCCAGGAGCGGTGACATATTCAACATCCACGGAGCGCGCGGTTCGCCGGTCGCAACTATGGGACCACGCGCGTCGCGCCCTTCTCGGCAGCGCGAGCAACTTGCGCAGGTTCGGGCGATGCGCTCGGGCCCGTAGAGCTCTTCGAGTAGATCTGCAGGGCAGGTCCGATTCGTTAGGTGGCGACGCATGAGTTCAAGGTTACGGTACCCCGCGGCCTGTCCCTGTGCTCGGACCTGTTCAACCCGTTCCTCCCAGAGTTTGCGATCGAGGTGCTCGTCATCAAGCAACTCGATCTCAAGCCAATTACCTGGCTCGGATAGAAGCGACCGAGGCGCGCCAAGGAGTCGGACCAAGCCGGCCCGCGCCATGAGAGCAAGCGTCCGCAGATTCCAGTCCGAGTTCCAGTCCCCCGTCATGTCGATGTCCTCGAGCGTAGTGCCAGGACTTCCATCGACCCTCACTGCGAAGTGATTGCCGCCAATTGGGCGTTTGCCTGCGAATAGCGCTGCCCAACGTTCCAGGCCCCGGTCGACCGTTATCACCTTCTGTAAACTGATGCGCTCGGCTATGTGAAAGTCCGAAGGCTTGGGTACTATCAGTGACAACGCCGCTCTGCCGTCTCGACCACCACGACCCACCTCCTGGTAGAACCGGTCCAGTGTCTCGGGGACACACGCGTGGATCACGCTTCGCGCATGCGGGTAGTCGATGCCGAGGCCGAATGCGGAGGTGGCGACTACGATGTCGAGCAGTCCATCGCGCCATTTTCCAACGACGCTCTCCCGCTCCTCGCGGCTTGTTTTTCCGTGCACCATGCCTAGTCGACCAAAGCCCGCCGAACGAAGCGATCGCCGCCACATCTCAGCTTGCTCGACTTCCGTCACGTAGAGGACAGCCGGTCGCGGCACCCTGTGGAGCGCATCCATCACTCTAGAGTCTCGAGCGGACTCGTCAGCTTTGGCAACCCAGTAGTCCGGTTCTGGGCGAAGTCTCACTGCAGCGAGACTCTCGAACGCACCGCCCACACCAAACAGCGAGCGCAGAGTCTCCAGCGACTGATCCGTTAGCGTCGCGGACATAAGCAATGTGCGGAGTTCGCTGCCTGCTGGTGCTGCCGTGAGGAGTTCCTGTCGCAGCCCACTGAGTTCTTGGAATTCCGAGCGGAACCCCGTTCCCCACTGATCAACGAGATGCGCCTCATCGACAACCAGCGCGCGAAGTTTCCCTGCTTCAGCCGCCTGACGAAGAGCCCCACGAAGCGGACCACATGCTGCCTCGGGGGATGCGAAACATAGGCCTTGCACGCCTCCCGCTATGCGCTCTGAGATCACCGCGTTTGCCGCAGCCGCCCCCCCCTGATAGGCGAGAGGCCGGGAAAGTCCGCAGATGGTGACAGCCTCTTCCTCGTGGTTCACGCCAAGAGCAACTGTTGGAACAATAACCAGGGTGACTCCGCGACCGCTCGAAGGAGCATTGCCGACAAAGCCTACGGCATGAACGAGTTGGAAGATCATGCTCTTACCCTCGCCCGTTGGCAACGCGATGACCAACGTTGCTCCAGGCGGCGTGGAAAGCGCCGCGCGGACAGCTGCACGCTGCCCGACACTGCGATAGCTGACCCGTCCGAGAGCGGTCAGGAACGGATCGCCGTCGCAGTCTTGCCCGTTGAAGGAACGTCGTACCGCCTCGCCTGCGGCGATGTCATCGACGCCAAGCGTTCCAGTTGTCTCGAGCCACTCAGGCTGCCAAGCTGTCGCGGTTACTCGCCAGCCTCCTGCGATTGGGTCTCCAACGATCCCGACCTGCTTCCAGTTTCTGAAGCCAGAAAGACGAGGGTGCTTGACATCGACGCGCGGGCTCACCTCATAGCTGCGGCGAGCTTCCTCGCGTCTCAGTGCTTGACGCAACAGCACGGCGAGATCAAGTTCACTGGCATTTAAAGCCTCCGCTCCCAGTGCCATGCGCAGCCTTTCGATCGAAGGCTCCGTCGGCGCTCGCCAGTTTTCCTGCGGAAGCCCTGCGAGCAGCCTGCGAAGGGCCTCAAATGCTTCCGCGCCTCTTAGTTCACGCATGCGCTTCGAGCGACGGTGGCTCGGCCGACACAATGAAGCAGCCCATCGAATCCAGCCTGACGGCGGGATTTGCTATGGCGGGAAGGATGGACTCAATAGCCTGAATATCGGCCTGAGCTGCTAGGTCTCCTGCCGAATATCTTTGGCGCAGCCGAATTCGGCGACGCTCAACGTCTGCTGCGGCGAGGCGCTCGGCTGCGGCGATTGTGTCACTCAGTGACTTCTCAGCGAGCAGGGCACCGCGGCAGCGATCGCGAATCGAACGACAGAGATTGCCGAACGAGGCCGGATCTATAACGCTGGCCAGGATATGCGGCCGGCTCGCCAAGTTTAGGTCGACGGTGCTCGCCGCACCCTCCTCGGCGCGACGATACGGTCTCGTCAGGATGGAGAGCAAAGCGGGGTCCTGGACGACGACACCATCGATATCCACGTGAACGATCTGCATGCGAGGGGGAAGGTAGCGCTGGGCTCGCCGCAAGGCAGCAAGCTCAGCTTGGCTCGGGGCGAACATATCGGAGATTGGAACGTCAGGTTCGAGCACGAAGCAGAGGCGGAAGCCGATCCATAGGTCATGCGCCCAATCCTCCGTGGTTCTCCATGTGACGAAAGCGGTTCCGCGATCGTCCCAGCGTGTAAAGCGCTCAACCAAGTCCAAGAGCGGTGTTCCCGGCCTCAGAAGCATGGCCTCAGGGTGGGTGCTCGCGACTCGCCGGCGCCAAGTCAGCGCGGGCGTCTGTTCCAGATTGAATGCTTCCAGCCATGGCAGCCTTGGAACGAGCGTTTCCTTCGTCGCGCGCAGCTTGAACGGATCCTGCTCAGGCCACGCGACGGGGTGCTTCTTCATGAGCAACGCACCCAGTAGCCAGCGATCGACACCGTCCTGTAGCGCTGACTCGTCTTCCTCTGCCGATTCCAGTGTCTGAATGAACGTCTCGACGGGCTCCTCTGCAAGCGCGATGCGGTCTAGCGCGTACTGCTCGTCCTGAGAGCGACGTTCCTCGCGGATGGCGTCGCGGACCTCGGCTGAAAGAGCTGGCACGCCGCTTGGACCGTGCTCAAGTAGCACGCGAAGAAGGCGCAACTCAAAGCCTTCAAGCAGAAACTGAACATCGCTGATAGAGCGATGAAATATGGCGAGCCCCTCACGAAGAAAGTCTGCCCAACCAGTCCACGGGCTGTCGTCTTCGTCTACAGGCAGCATGATCCTGTGTCGCACGACGCCGACTCGCCGTCCAAACCGATCCAATCGACCTATTCGCTGCTCGATCCGCGCGGCTGCCAAGGGTAGATCAAGGTGGATGATTGCATCTGCGCATGTGAGATTCAGGCCCTCTTCTCCATTGCGACCGCAGATCAGGACAGCGGAGGTAGCCGGTGACGTGAACGCGTCGATGGTTGCCTCATCCGCGGTTGCACCGTCCCCGGTCAAAAGTAGGACTTTGCAATCCCCCAACGTATCGAGTAGGGCAGCGTGAAATGCGCTTGCGGCAGTTGTGGAGGAAGAGAAAGCGACGATCTTGGGGACCCTGCCATCTGCGACAAGAGTGCGAAGCAGGCGCCGTGTGCTCTCGCACGCCGTTGTGTAGTCGTTGTCCGTGCTGCCTTCCGAAGCGAGTAAGGCAAGGTGGGCAAGGATTGATGGCTCGTCAAGAAAGGCAGGTCGTGCGCCATCGCGGACGATCCAATGAGCGAGCGCTCTGCTTCCTTGAGCTATCGCGTTCAGCAATTCAGCGTATCGACGCGCCGCCTGGTTCAGCATTCGCTCATCCCCAGAGGCGGATTCAACGGCGGCGAAACGCCACTCCTCCAGCACCGGAAGCAGAGGTGCGACCCAGGCACGGTCTTCGGCTTCGATACGAACGTGGGCGAAGGTGGGCACTGCGTCGTTCCAACTTCCGCGTGGAGTAAACGCCCAACCCTCTGCATCTGCGCGCCGCGATCGGATCAAACGTTGGTGGATCCGATAGCTGTCCGCGATGTGGCTCTTGAGCGCGGCACAAAGCGCAGGCACCTCGGCGGGCGCCTCTCTGGTTGCCGCGACGAGTTTGGGGGCGAGTTCTCTGATTGTCGAATCGTCCGAAAACAGCCGTTCCATCTCGGCGCATCGCTGGCGTAGTACCAGTCTCGGTGCTTCATGATCCAGGCCAAGCAACAACCGCCCAATCTCTCGCCGTCCTTCAAGCTTTCGCCGAAAACCTTCAACGTCTTCGAGCGGATGAGAGGTAGGGTCAAGCAAGTTCAAGAGCGCCAGGAACCGAGCCTCGTCACCGAGTGCTGGCGTCGCGGAGAGGAGAAGCAGGACAGGCGCTTTGTTGGCGAGGACGCGGAGTCTCGCAGCGGAGGGAGCGAGGTCGCCTTCCTCGACTCCGACAAGATGATGCGCCTCATCAACAACGAGGATCTCGGGCACGCGGCGAATGCGATCTAGGTCGGCGTGAGCGATGACTTCAACAGTACTGCCGAACTGATCCAGTCGAAGCTTTGAAGAAAGCTCATGACGCCATTGCGGGCACAAGTGAGCCGGCGCCACCACAGTCACTCGGGTCTCAGGATTGTCGATCAGATGCTGTCGAGCTATCAGGCCGGCTTCGATGGTCTTCCCAAGGCCGACTTCGTCTGCCAAGAGGTAACGCTGAACAGGATCGGTGAGAACGCGACGGACTGCCGCGACCTGGTGAGCGGCCAATTCGATGCCTGCCGACATGAGCGCCGTCATTCCTTGAGCGGCGCCGCGAAGGTTCAGGAGCGGTAGCGCAGCTGCCTGGCGGCGATCATGGAGAAACTGACTTTCCGCGCCGCCGCTGGCCAGAACCTCTGCTGGATCATCTGGCGCGCTCCATGGTCTTATGAATAGGGATAGTTCGCTGTAGTCTGCTCGGATACCGTTAGGGAAGCGCACCTCGTAGTCGACTAGGCCATTGTCGTTCGCCAGGAAATCAGTCACCCTGCCTACTCGGAAGCGCTCTTCGTCGCGAACGTAGACACGGGTTTGGGGGCTTAAGTAGGCTCGTCTTAGTCCGGCCACAGAAAGGCGAACGGTTTCTGAGCGAATGATCGATCGAAAGATGGCAACGGAACATGTGTCGCCGTCGACCGCTATCAACTTGCCAACGCCCCTTCTCTGAGGCAGCCACACCAACATTCCTTGATACAGTTGCAACTCCCTATGCGCTGGGTTCCAACGCCTCCAAGGTTACCGTTCTAAAAAAACGGATTTCTTCATATTCACGCGTGCGTGAGAACGGCCAGTGCTGGCACGAAGGGACAGAGTTCTACTGCGGTTAGATTGACACTCCTGGGGACCGAGAATGAAAAATCTTATCCTTCTTTTTGTAGTGCAGCTTGAGCCAAATGAGCGTGCCAGATAGGATAAGCGTGAACAAGTAGGGCATTGCTCGAGATAGTTGCAGGTTCGACCATGGCAGAGAGAATCCTGGCATCACTTGCTCAGCAAAATGATAGCAAAGAACGAGCAGCCAGACAGCGCCGGAAAGACACAGTTGGATCGTGAAATGCTGAGCATGTTGACCCACAGGGCGATGTTTCTCAAAGAAGTGGTGCACATGTTTTAGGTCGGCCTGCACTAAAAAGAGGCGCTCTACGTTAGTAATAATCATCAGGTTTCTATTGAACCAGTTACTGGCGTCAAGGGTCGTCGCTGCAAGCCATCCACAAAGAAGTACCACCAGCGCACACGCATAGTCATTGAGTGGAGTATTCTTATCTTGCGCGAAAACGATGAGCGCAGCACCGACTACACCTACACACTGCCAAACTCCAGATACATGGCGACCAAGGTGTGCCGATGTCTGTCGATAGACCTCGAGTAAAAACTCTGCGCGCTTGTCGTCGCAGCGGACGGCGGTTACCTCTGGGGTAGAAGGTTTATTCATTGTCTAAACGGTCTAGTTCTAGGCGCCCAGTGGGCCGAGATTTGGATATCACTGAGAACTCACTTGGTGCATAGCGAATCAGATCGTGAGTGAGAAACGATTGAAAGCCCTTTTGTTACAGGGCTGTCACCCTTATGCGGTGCGTTCTCTGGCTTGCGCAGGACGCATTTATCCCCGCTTGCATGGCGTTCGACTGATACAGATACGACGTGGGGTACCCGATTGACTATGTTGGCAAAGATGTATTTGCACAGGTTCTCCAGGGTAGCTGGTCCAAGACCAGGCACTTCGTCCAGGAACTGGTGATCGAGTTGCTCTCGCACAAACTCGATTTGACGTCGTAAGTGGCCGAGATCTTCTACCATGCCAGTGTCGCAGTCAGGTTGACCCAGGAGAGTGACCTCGGCGTGGTAGGTATGTCCATGTATACGGCGACTGCCCGCCGCATCGACCGCTCGTTGAAGCGTGTGAGCTGATTCAAAGAAGAATTTCTGGCTCAGTTCGTAGATCATCTGATTCCTATCATCTTGTGCGTCTGAACACTGAGATTCCATTGAGGGTGCTGTTGACAGTAGGCAATGGCCGCAGCAGTGTTTGCGGACCGGTTGGGGCCATCCATGGGTTGTAGGTAGAGGTTGTCAAACTTCAAATGGGTGAAGCGCGCAGGGTCAACACCGGACTGTGGATACACCAATTTGAGTTCCTGGCCAGCGCTTATCACGAGTGGGGCGTCCGCCTTGGGGCTCACGCACAGCCAGTCGATGCCTGCGGGTGGGACAAGCGTGCCATTTGTCTCCATAGCGATGGTGAATCCTTTTTCATGCAGAGCGGCGATCAACTCGACATCGACTTGGAGTAGCGGTTCACCCCCAGTGAGCACGACGAAGCGTCGATCCATTTTTTCCGACGGCCAGTGCTGCTCTATAGCTGCAGCGAGTTCTTCGGCAGAGCGGAACTTGCCGCCTCCATCGCCATCGGCACCAACGAAGTCGGTATCGCAAAAGGTACACACTGCTGTCGAGCGATCTTCCTCCCGACCACTCCACAGGTTGCATCCAGTGAAGCGGCAGAACACTGCCGGGCGGCCTGCGTTAGCACCTTCACCTTGGAGCGTATAAAAGACCTCCTTGACGCTGTAGGTCATACGCTGGCCTTGAAGAGGGCAAATCCCTTGCTGCGAAGTTCGCAGGCAGGACAGTTGCCGCAACCAAAGCCCCAGTCGTGCTGTATGGATCTATCGCCTTTGTAGCAGGTGTGGGTGTCTTGTTGGATCAACTGGATCAGTGGATCGCCGCCAAGGTCTCGAGCCAACTCCCAGGTGGCCGCCTTGTCGAGCCACATGAGGGGTGTTTCGACGACCATCGGTGAATCTAGCCCCAGGCTCATGGCCACCTGCAGAGCTTTGAGGGTGTTGTCTCGGCAGTCTGGGTAACCGGAATAGTCTGTCTCGCACATGCCTCCGACCAGAACCTCTAAGCCTCTGCGATAGGCGACAGTAGCCGCGAAAGTAAAGAACAGGATGTTCCTGCCAGGCACGAAAGTGTTGGGAAGGCCACTCTTGTTGAAGGCGATTTCTTTGTCTTGAGTAAGCGCTGTATCGCTGATCTGGCCCAAGACCGAAAGGTCCAGCATGTGATCAGTACCGAGTTTGGGTGCCCACTGGGGAAAGCCCGCGCGCAGGTTCTGGAGAACGGTCTGGCGACATTCGAGTTCGATAAGGTGTCGCTGTCCGTAGTTGAATCCGATAGTTTCCACGTGGTCGTAGCGCTCGAGTGCCCATGCCAGGCAAGTCGTGGAGTCCTGGCCGCCGGAGAAGAGGACGAGTGCTTTGCTGTTCATTGCTTTATCCATTCGCAGCTAGACGCTGCTTGCGAAGAACACGTTTGGTTAAACGAACGAGGTGATTGGCTAGGGCGTCTATGTCCCCAGGAGTGTTTTGGATTCCATTCCAGGGGTAAATCTCATCATTGCTAAAGTGCCATTGGCCGCTCGTCCAGGCGGTGTAAGGCTTGATGAGGCGAAGAGCAGTAGCAAACTGCTCGCGAGTAGTTGCACCTTCTGTGGAGTAGAGCAACTCCATGACGAAGCCCATAGCGACAATGCCAGCGCCATGCTTCAGACGGGATGTGCGTGGGGTCATGCCGATCCATTCCGAGTTGAACACCATGCGGATGGCTTCAAAGTACTCGTTGATAAGCTGAAAGGCCTGCTCCTCGTAGTCATCTTCGCGGAGAAAATGGCGTATTGCGCCATCGGATAGCGAGTTCATGATGAGACGTTGCATCGCGGTGTCGCTGATGACGCCCTTGGGGTTGGTGTGCTGGCGGATCTCGCCATAAAGGGCCGAGTGACGAGTGAAGTTCAATCGATCAACGACTCGTGCCGAGAACTTACGGTTGGTAAATCGCGCTGGCAAGCCATCAACGCTGGGAAGAAGTTCATAGATCAGAGTCTTGGGCAGTGGCCTGGTGTTGTTGATGAGGACGAACTGTTGACGGAGTTCGTTGTAGTCCTTGCAAACAAGAGCGGAAACAAAGACTTGAAAACCCGGCTTCTCTAATCCTGACAAAGCACTCAATCGCTGCTGGCCGTCGACAACGAATCCCGGTTTGGTGCCAGTGGCATCGATCTCTATGTCCACGACACCGTTGCCGCGATCTTTGGATCGGATACCGCCGATGAACGCGATGATGACGGAGTTGGGTAGTAGCGCGTCGTCGCGGACGAAATAGTCGCGGATCTCCTTGATATGGGATGCGATCTGATGACGCTGAAAACCCTTGAGTTGTCCATTGTCCTGGCGTCCTACGCGCTCGATCTCGGAGAAGGCCAGGACCTCCTTTGGTGTGGCGGCAAAGGAAAACACGTCATGGCCGTCGGCTTGGCGTGCTCGGATGGCCGTGAACTTAAATTTGTTCACTGTGCTTTCTCCATAGTTGCTTGTAGATGCTTGTGATAGACACCGAGGTTGTGAAATCCACGGCGCTTGTTGCGGTTGCTGGAGCGGAAAATGATGACTTCGACCCCGACCGTACGGCACACGTCGCAACTACACCGCTTCCATGGAGTGTCATGAAGGGTGCGGCTGATGAGTTCCTTCATCTTGCCGAGTTCCTGCTCATGAGCGGAACTGTCCTCCGACTTACCCTGGACCAAAAAGCGGTGATAGTCCATCACTGTGGTTAGTGTTTTGGCGGCGGTTTCTTGACCTTGATCGAAGCTTCGCAAGGCCTTTAGCGCCTTCTGCTCACGGCGTTGCAGGTCTTCGGCGCTGAAGATCCCGCGCTTGATGCCCTGCATCAAGCGGCTGTTCTCCATGGCCTGTGGAATGCGGATGGCGGTGTAATAGTCCAAGCCCGAGCCCGTAGAGGACTCGATGTAATAGTTGGACTTGCTGTCTTTGAACGCACGGATCAGTGGGGACGTGGAGTCAAAACTGGTGATTCCGTAGCCAGTGAATTCGTGGATCTTGTCCGCTTTTGCAAAGCCAAGAAGATGAATCTTGGTCTCTGGCTTGATCGCCTTGCGCATGGTGCGCAGTACGGCATGGATGGCATCAACCCGTAAAGGCACCATGCCTCCGATGGCGAGGTACCGATAGCCCATGGCTTCCAGTTTCACCGCGGCTTCCGCCATGCTGGCAGGTGACCAACCTTGAACGGCACCCATGGGCTCGAAGGGGAAGCCCTCCTCTTGGGTTAGCCGTAGAAAGGCTTTGGCGTTGGTCAAAGTAATGTCAAAGCGATTGCGCGTCGCCTCGGGCACCTCAGCACGTGACGGGTTGTTGAGGTCGCAGTCAAAAATGATGTGGTCCGGTGAGACGCCGTGAGTGAAGCCCGCTTCGGTGTAGAAATCCACGACTTCCTCAGGGGAATAGGCGGGCTTTTCATGGTCCACGTAGGCGAAGGCGCCGCAATCGCCCATGAGCATGCAGTCCTTGAACTCTGGACCGTCGTAACGTAGGAACTTGCGTGCGCCATCTCGCAGCATGCGCTGCTCTTCCTTTGTGGAATATCGCACCTTGGAGGTCGCGACTCCTGCGGCTTGGCGTATCGCGCTCATCGAAATCAGCAGCCCGTCGTAAGGTGCAGGTTTCATCAGTTCATGAGCGTAGACATCGCCCCAGTAGCGCTCACGCGTGAGAGCGTTGCGATCATTGATAAAGTCGTACGCAGGATCTACGTAGTCTTGCGTGTCGGAGTACAAAAACTTCATTTCGGAGAACTGGTTGTGTATGCACGGACTAGTGCGTCTTGAAGCTTTTTGATATCACGAGGAGTGCTTTGAATTTCGTTCCAAGCCACGCCCAAGGTGTCCCATTGGCCTTTGGTCCATCGGCATGCTGGAGCCACACGTTCAAGTTCCTTCTTGATCGCTTCGTAGTTGGCTTCCGCACCTGCGAAGCGCGCGTAGATGCGATCCATTAGGACGCCCATGGCCTCAATGCCCGCGGAGTGCATTAGTCGGCTGTGGCGTGGATCCTTGCCCCAGGCGTCAGGAAAGACGCTTTTTACGGCTAGCCAGAAATTCAGAAGCAGGCGGTACATGGCTTGCACGTCGGCACCCTCGCGGGCACTCGCTTTATAGGGAGCCAGGGCGCCTAGAGGGTTGTTGATGCTATTGCGGATCATCGTGATCACTGCCGTGTCTGTAACAATTGCCGCTGCGTTGCTTCGATCGGAGGGACGCTTGATCAGCTTGAAGAACGGAGACGTGGTATCGCGATTCAGGTGATTGCAGATCTCAGAAGGGATCTTTCGAGCGCTCAAATCCTTTGGCAGTTGAATGCCGCTGGTCTCGGGCAGCAGCTCGTTGATAAGCCGCGAGGGCAGGGGGCGTGCCTTGTTCACCAGGATGAACTGTTCACGCTGCAAATCCAGGCTGTCAGAGACAAAGCCAACCACTGGTACAACGACGTTGTGGTTGACAACTTGCGCTAAGGCCAGGGACCGTTGTTGGCCGTCTACGATCCACGCGACGCGTTGTCCAGGTTCGTTTATGGGAATGGTCAACGTACCGGTTTGGGCAACTCCTTCGTCACCCGCGGGACGGGTACCACGAGAGGCGGAAAAGCGCACCTGGGGGGATATCGCGAGGATGATGGCGTTGGGGAACAGAACATCGCCCTGGCTGAGATACTCCACAATACTTTTGACGTGACTACGAATTTCCGGGCGCTGGAAGCCTTTCAGGGTGTCCGATTCATCGCGATCCACGCGGGTGATGTCTGCGACACGGATGATGTCTGCACCGTTGATGAAGAATGCATAGACATCCAGACCCTTGCCTTGCGTGGTGTGAAGGGCGCGGATGACGATCTCATTTTGCGCGGTGGTCTTGGTGGGTTTCATCGAATCTCTGCCTTGACTTGGCGCCATAGACCGCCGAAGCGGGATTGTTCGCATGCGACTAGTGCGGTGTCACGGAGGTAGCGGAGGAGGCGAGACGAACTACCACCATGGTTCGTCCATTGGGCGCGGAGTAAATCGAGAATCTCGGCATCTGACTTGCGCTCCCGATGGGGAATAAGTGGCCTCTCGAGCGAGCGCAGGCATGCCTGAACGGCGTCCTGTGCACTTGTGTGAGTCAACTGATGACCTTGCAGTTGTTCCACAAAATGGCGCATTGCCCGTTGTGGGAAGTCCGAGCGAGTGCCAGCAAAGCCGGGCAGGCCTTCCAGGCGTTCGTCGTATGTCAGAACGCAACTCGCAAGGCGATCAGAAACGAATTTGGCGCCGCTACTGGACGTGAAGATGTACAACCGCGCAAGAGCCTCATCTTTGATTCTCTCCAAGTCACGGCTGAGCATGTCGACGTAGGCCGAGGGGAGCGCAAGCAGAAATCGCGTCTCGCTGCAACGGTTGATCAACCGACTCAGCGGCATGGGGGTGCCCTTTATGGCATTGAGTTCTTGCCACCAGTCGGCGGCCGTAGAGTTGGCTCGCGCGAGAGCGGGGAGCAGCGATCCGGATCCGCTCGCTACGGTGATGTCGTAGTTGGGCACTAGATCATCTTGAGCTTTTAGGCCCAGCCCGGCAGAAATGACATGCAAAGAGCCATTCAGTTGCGAGGCGACAGCCTTGCTTTCTGACATGGCCCTGCCGACGTACAGATCTCCTACGAAGGTCGACGAGTCAATGGAGGCTGTGGCTTGGAGCCAGCGCGTGGCAATCTTGGTGGCGCCACCTTTCAGGTCGGCTGGCTGTAGGCGTGCCACCGGATCGATGGCCTTTTTACGCGCCGTGCAGTTCGTGATGACGCCGAATCGTTCGACCATTTGGCTCTAGCGGGAGCGACCCCCGGATTTTATGTGTACAGTTATTCTAGCCTCTCAAGGCGATCATCTGCAGTTATTTTCCCAGTCTCCACGCAAGTCAGGTGCAGTTAATTTTGTGCGTCTGCGCAAATTCCCGTTGATGAATATCGATCCAAGCAGTCGGCGCCGACTGATCCAAGGCGATGATGCGTAAAGGCTAAAAATTTTCAGCCGCAGATCACGGTACCGAGAGCCCCTGAAGCTCTCGCGCTGGAACGCCCGTTCCAGCGCCTTGTCCGCCTCAAGGAGTCACCGTGTTTCCCATGCCACCCTCCCTCGAAACGCTGGTTGCGTTCGCTATCGTCTTCCTGTTGGGCGTCCTCTGGACTCAGCGCTCGCGCCTCCGACGCGGCTGCTGCGAGCCCTGCCCACGCTGCACGCCAGTCACGCCGTGATTCCCGTATGCCTACGCTGCCAGAGTGAGCGTGTGGTGAGCCGCAACCGAGCCCTCGAAGCAACCGTGACCATCGGCGGCCTGGCCGGCGCAATGGCCAGCGGTTCATCCGCCTGGAGCACCGCCAGCGTAGGTGCGCGAGTCGGCTTGCAGGTCGGCGCAGGCCTGGGCATCGTCGCCGGTCCCGGCGGTTACGGTGTTGGGAGCTGTCGCCGGAGCCTTGCTGGCTGCACTAGCAGGTGCGGCGGCCGGCTGCACAGTCGGTGCCGCGCTTGGGGATTTTCTTGACGAGAAGCTACTTAACAACCACCTGTGCATGGACTGCGGCCATAGCTTCGGCTCGACCCCGACGCGCTCCAATGACGCACAGCCACTTCACGAGCTGATCGAGGCTGGCCAGCAGTTTCTTGACTTTGGTGCTGTAGGCTTCCAGTGACTTCAGCCACTACGTGGCCGAGACATTCATTCTGCCGAACTTGCCCTTACAGTTTGGGCGTCTTGCCTTGGGTCTGGAGCTTGCGAACTGCCTCCGTCTTCAACTGCTCTACCCACTGAACTGACTTGCGGTTCGCGGTAACCATTCCGCCCTGGTCGACCAGCCAGGCTTCGAAACTGCGGACCGGCTCGCTTCCCCATTCGTAGCGCAGAACGGTGCCGCACTTTGAAGCATCCCGTGATGCGCCCAACGCCTCGCGAAAGACATCCTGGCGAGCGTATTGCTCAAGCACCTTGACCGCATTCGGCGGAAGCAAGGTCCCCATGGCATTCGTCGAAGGCACCCTCTGGCCGCTGCGCTCCTTCACCACGGTGCACTGGGCCTTGCCTTCCTCGTCCCAGTGCACGACGGCACCGCCTCCTGGGCGCGGAACCGACCGAACGTTGAAGGGGCCGTGCTTCGCCGTCAATGCAGACAGCATCTGCTCAGCGCTCGGTGGCTGCGTCGGACCCACTCGGCGAACGACGGCCAACACGCGCGGCTCGGATGGTGGGCCGGCGAACCACACGCCGATGCCCGCATCCGCTGTGCGAAACCCCATTTGATCCAGGAACTCCGGCGTCTTCAGGTCGTTGACGCCATCAAAGTACGGAAAGTAGGCCACAGAGCGGCTCGTCATCTTCGCGCCCGGATCAAAGGCCTGGATGGCCTTGACGACTTCGGCCTCGGTCATGCCAATGCGCACGCCGGCGATGTCCATCTTGGCCAATGGCGTGGTGGTTTGAGCGACGAGGGGCGCGGACCAGGCAAGCACTGCAGCCAACAGAAAGGAACGGCCCAACACAGTTCTATTCATGCACATCTCCAACTGGAAAGTCTTTGTCTGGATGGTGCTGCATCGCGAACAGCATTTCGTCTCTCAAATAGGGTAGAAACCAGGTATGGAGTTCTCCGCATTCCATGAATCCCGCCTATCAGGGCTCATTGCGCATCTCTACGATGCGGCGATGGACCCTGCCTTGTGGCCTGGAACTGCATTGCGAATCGCACAGGCACTCGGTTCAACCAGCACCGTGGTCAAACTGCACGGCGATGGCGGCCAGGTGAGCTTGCTGGAATGCACCAGCAACCTGCTGGTGTCTGAACGGGATCAGGAGTGGGCCGATGACTGGCACCGCCGCGACCTGTGGGTGGAGCGCTCCGTGGCCTACGGCATGTCGCGTGTCATCACCGACGAGGACTTGGTGACAAAGAAGGAGCAAGCGCGCAGCGGCTTCTATCAGGAATGGCTGCCTCACCTGGACATCCACCACATGCTTGGGGCGGTATTCCCCGCAGCTCAAGGTGCGGTCGGCGTGTTGGGCATTCATCGCCCTCGTGGCGCGGGGGCTTACACCGAGCAGGAGCGCCGGCAGGCGGCGCTGGTTTTGCCGCACTTGCAACGCGCACTCCGGCTCGGCCAACACCTGTCCACCCTCACCCAGCAGCATGCGGTGGCCCTGCAAGCGCTCGACCGGTTCGATACAGGTGTCTTGGTGGTAGATGGCAACTGCCGCGTTCTCCAATCAAGCGCCATGGCCGAAGCCTTGTTGCGCGAGAACCCGGAGTTCACTGTGGTTGGTGGGCGGTTTTCGCTTTCCCAGTCCGCGCTTCGCGAGAGGTTGCAGTCACTGGTGCGTGCCGCGATGGGCACGGCGAAGGGCGGGACGGGAAAGCCCGGGTCTGTTCTCCTGATACCACGGCATCGGCAGATGCCGCTGACGCTGGAAGTCGCACCGTTGCGTCCAACCGCGCTCGGCTTTGGTGAGGCGCGGCCTGCTGTGTTGGTCTTCCTCCGCGATCCCGAAGCTCCGATTGCGGTGGCGCGACTGAGAGAGCTTTTTGGGTTGACGCGCACGGAGGCTGCCGTCGCTGCCGCCCTGGTGCGGGGCCAGTCGCTGGAAGAGATAGCGACGGCAATGCACATTGGCCTTGGAACGGTGCGCACACACCTCAAGCGCATCCTCTCCAAGACTGGAACGCATCGGCAGGCCCAGGCCGTGGCATTGCTGGCTCGATGCATCGCGACGTCTGTGCCCCACTGAATCCGTCACGGAAAAGGTGAACTGGGATGGTGGTTTTCAGTCGAACCAAAAGAATTTCAATCACATATCACGGTACCGAGAGCTCCTGAAAGCCCTCACGCTGGCGCAGTCGCCCAGCGTCTTGTTTCACGCAAGGAGTCATCGTGTTCCCATACCCCTCAACCCTTGAGACGTTGATCGCATTTGGCGTCGTCTTCGTGCTCGGCCTTCTGTGGTCGCGCATTCACCACAAGCTGTACGGTTGCTGCTCCGTTGCACCCATCTCCAAGGGGATGGCGGCATGAGGAGCTTGTATCTGCCGTGCTGTCCTCACTGCCACAGCGCCAATGTGATTTCGATGAACCGCGGCCGCAAAAGCGCCGTCATGCTCGGTGGTTTGGCTGGAGGCATCTCCAGCGCAGCCAGTGTCTGGCATGGTGCACGCCTAGGGGCCGCCGTGGGATCCGTCGCTGGTCCTACGGGATCACTCCTCAGCGCGGTTGCCGGCGCAGTGCTTGCAGCCCTGGCTGGAAGCGCTGCAGGCTGCGCGGCGGGCGCCGTGGTCGGTGATCTGATCGACGACAAGGTCCTGAACAACTACCGGTGTCTGGACTGCGACCACCGGTTCAGTCGAGCCTCGACACCGGCGCCGCAGGGGACCTCATTCGAGATGGCCCGACAACCCGGACGGGAGTCTCCGCGTCCGCAAGATGGCCTGCAGTCAACCCAGGCATCTCACGCCTTCGAAGCCGTGCACTTCCCCATGGACGATGACGAAGAGCCGTACGGTTTCTACAGGCCTTTTCCTCACCATTTTCAGCACAACGCATTCGGCACTGCCGATCACGGCTGACCTGCGCTGATTTTCCTTCTTGTCCTTTCCCTCGTGCATGACAAGCCCGGCCTCGACCGGGCCTTTTTATGCCCGCATTTTTCTGGAGTTCACCATGCACCTCGTGCAAACCATGGCCTATGTCAACGCAACCCCCTGGCATGGCCTGGGAAATCAATTGGCCCCGAATCAACCGCTCGAAGTCTGGGCACGCAGCGCCGGCATGGACTGGCGCATCGAAGAATCCGAAGTTCGATACGTCACCAGCCACAGCTCCGACACCAGAGGCCTCGGGGCGATCCACGCCTTCCCACAACAGAAGGTGCTGTATCGCTCGGACACCAAGGCACCCTTGTCGGTGGTCTCCAACCGATTCCGGGTGGTCCATCCGGTCGAAATTTTGGAGTTCTTCCGTGACCTCACCGAGGCTGGTGGCTATGAACTGGAGACCGCTGGCGTGCTCAAGGAAGGCCGAAAGCTCTGGGCACTGGCTCGCACCGGCCAGAGCGCATCGCTCAGGGGCAAGGATCAGGTCAACGGCTACTTGCTGTTGGCCACAGCTTGCGACGGCACGCTAGCCACGACCGCGCAGTTCACCTCTGTGCGCGTGGTTTGCAACAACACCTTGGCAATCGCTCTGGGGGAATCGCGCGGCGCCGTCAAGGTGCCACACCGCAGCCAGTTCAACGCAGAGGCCGTCAAGCGCCAGTTGGGCATCGCTGTTTCGACATGGGACTCATTTCTGGTCCGCATGAAAGCTTTGTCCGAGCGCCGGGTCACGCCGGACATGGCCGAAGCGTACTTCAAGCGCGTGCTGACCTACACCACCGTCGATGCGGCGTCTCACCCGGTTACGGCCGTCAACGACCGCGCAGTGAAGACCGTGCAAGAGCTTTTCAACGGACGCGGCAAAGGCGCCAACCTGGCCTCGGCTTCAGGCACCGCCTGGGGCTTGTTGAACGCGACTACAGAGTTCTGCGATCACCACCGCAGGGCTCGTAGCGAAGACCACCGCCGCGACGCGGCCTGGTTCGGCGTTGGCGCTGCCCTCAAGCAGCGGGCCTGGGACGAGGCCATGAAGTTGGTGGCGTGAAGCCTTTCCGCTGCGCACCCGCTTCACCGTTCAAAAACCCAATCGCCGACAACACGGCATAGAGGCCCGGATGCGCTGCGCATCCGGGCCTTTCTTCTTTCTGGAGAGAAGCATGATCCAACCGATCCCACGGGATCCCTCCGGGCGACCCCGCCCCGCTTTGCGCCTGGTCGACACCCGCAAGCTCGAGCGCGCCGATTGGCTGCAGGTGCGCAAGAGCGGCATCGGCGGCTCGGACGCTGCATCTGCCGTGGGCTTGAACCCCCACAAGAGCGCGCTGGAGTTGTGGATGGAAAAGACGGATCGAGAAGGCGACCTGCGCCATCTCGATCCGACCGACACCCGCGAGCCGTTCTTCTGGGGCACCTTGCTCGAACCCATCGTGGCCGCGGCCTACACCCAGCAAACGGGCAACAAGGTCCGCAAGGTCAACGCAGTGCTGCGCCACCCCACGGTGCCTTACATGCTTGCCAACCTGGATCGGGAGATCGTCGGCGCATCAGACGTCCAGATTCTGGAGTGCAAGACCGCTGGCGAGTTCGGCGCACGCCTCTGGAAGGAGGGCGTACCTGAGTACGTGCAGCTGCAGGTTCAGCACCAACTGGCCGTCACGGGCAAGCAGGCTGCGGACGTGGCCGTGCTGCTTTGTGGTCAGCGTCTGGAAGTGCACCGCATCGAGCGCGACGACGCCCTGATCGCCCGGCTGATCGAGCTTGAAGGTGACTTCTGGTGCCATGTCACCGAAGACCGGCCGCCTCCACCGGACGGCTCCGAGTCGGCTGATCAGGCACTGCGCGCGCTGTACCCCAAGGACCGAGGGCAAACATTGGACTGGTCATCTGACTTGGTGATGTCGGCCGTGTTTTCCGATTTGCTCGCCGTGCGCCAGCAGCTGGAGCGCCACGTGCATCTGGAGGCAACGCTCAAGCAACAGATACAGCAGCACATGGGTGAAGCCACGCGCGTGCTGTTCGAGCAGGGCTCGGTCACCTGGCGGCGCAGCAAGGACAGCCAGAGCGTGGATGTCGAGCAGCTGCTGGTCGATCACCCCAATCTGCGCGAGCGCTACGCCATCGAGAAACCCGGTTCGCGTCGGTTTCTTATCCATGACGCGCCAACGACTCCCATCGCCCAGATTGCCCCGATTACGCCGGGTGCCCATCCCCTGAGCTGATCCGCAGCGTCGCCATTTCATTCTCATCCGTTCCCAATCGAAAGGAGCACCCATGCTCAAAGGACTCGCCCTCACACCGCCCGTGGTGGGGCGCATCTCTATCGGTCGAATCGTCGAACGCGGTGGCAAACGTCTGCCCGTCAAGGATGACGAATTCACCCTGACTACCCAGATCCAGACCCGTGATGGTTGGATGCTGCACCCGCTTGACGAGCAATTGCGCAAGGCCCAGGCCGAAGCTAAAACCGATTTTCAGGCACAAGCCACCCACCCGGGGATCCAGGACGCCGCAAAGGCTCAAGCGCCGGTCAAGCTGCGCCGCATTCCTATTCGGTTGTTGTTCGACGATCCCGATCTGAACCTGCGGGCCAGCTACTGTCTGTTCGATCGCGGCACGGGCCGCCCAGTCTGCGTGGGCAACGGGGATACGTGCCGGCGCGCAACTGCGCAAGGCGTGTTGACCAAGGAATGCCCAGCACCGGAGTCGTGCGAGTTGGCGGAGCAGGGCTGCAAGCCCTTTGGCCGCTTGAACGTGCGCGTCGGTGACGAGGAGGAGCTGAGCACCTTTGTGTTTCGCACGACCGGGTTCAACAGCATCCGCACATTGGCCACGCGGCTCAAGTATTTCCAGGCGGTGAGCGGCAACAACCTCTCGACCTTGCCGCTGGAGTTGCGCCTACGGGGCAAGTCCACGCAACAGTCTCACGGCACGCCGATCTACTACGTGGACCTCACGGTGAGAACGGGAAGCACTCTGAAGGAGGCCATCTTCGAAGCCAAGAATGAGGCCTTGGCCAAGCAAGAGGCCGGGTTCAGCCAGGCTGACCTGGACTGCGCAGCACGTGAAGGGCTTTCGCTCGGTGCATTCGAGGAATCGCAAGAAGAGGGCGCGGCGGTGGTGGAGGAGTTCTTTCCCTCACCGGGACCGGAGGCTGGGGAGGAGGGCCATGCGCATTCTCCAACGGCTTCGCCATCAGAGACGCTGAGGAGCAAGCTGGAGCGAAAGGCAGCGGCGCGCGGCACGTCGTCTTGAGTGGCACCTGGTCCGGCTGCACAAGGGTGCAAGCAGAACAGGCCAGGACTTCAGCTCTTCAATCTGGACTTGGGCATGGCCAACACCAGGTCGATGAACTCGTGCGGGTCGGCATCCAGCGCTCGCAGGATGTCCAAGAGCTCGATTGCGTCCAGACGGCGCAGACCGGTTTCGTACTTCGAGACAAAAGTCTGCGTCTTGCGCATGCGATGCGCCAGGTCCTGCTGGAGCCAGCCGCGCTCTTTGCGCAGCTGAACCAGCAGCGCGGCAATGGCGTGGTGACGTGCGTCCTGGATGGCAGCGGGCATTCAAAAAATTCTAGATGCGCATTTCATAGTCCAAATGCGCATATCATATTCATGGAGATATTCAATGTGGTTCTTTGTGTGGTGGGCGCTAGGCATCCTGGTCGCGGCACTGGTCATCGCCATCGACATGCGACGTCTGGGTGCCTCTCGGGTGGGGCTGTCGATACCTGTCTGGGTAGCTGTCTGCGTGGTAGTAGGCCCTGGGGCCTGGGTCCCCTATCTCGTCGCTCGACGCACTGTGCGACGGCGGTTGATCGAGGCGACCTGGGCGTTCATCGGCGACACGTCGCATCCCGCGTCGACCCGTCTTGCGCGATTGCGTGCGCTCATGCGGGGAGGGGTGATTGGCCCCGTCATCTTCACGTCCTGCTTGCGCGCCTTGCGCAATGAGCTGGCCGTCAACTCAAACTCGGAGGAAAGCAAATGACTGGTAGCAACGCACAGATGGCATCGGCCATCAAGGGAAGGATGTTCATGTATGGCGGTATTTGCACCGCCATCTTTGGTGTGTTGTCGATCATGGCGGCGTTCTCATCCGAGATCCACTGGGGCTTCTTTGGCTACGTGGCACTCTTCATCTCGGGATCGGTGCTGACGACCATCGGGGTGATCGTGGGCGACGTGCTGCGCCGCATGGCCATGCCGGACATGTATTTCACGAAGGGCTTTGCGGACTCGATCCAGAAGCGGATCTTCTGGGCCGTTGGGCCACAGGCGATTGGCTGGTTCATTGGACTGATCGCCACCAACGGGTTCATGCAGAACTATCTGGGCTATGACATGCAGTCAGGGCAGGGGAGAGTGACGCAGACTGCGCCACGCGCGCAGACTGCGCCCGATCCGAAACCGAGCTGGGCCATGAACCAAAAGAGCGAGGCGTCAGCGCCACAGCCGACCGCATCGAGTGCGCCAAATACAGCAACCGCGATTCAGCAGTTTCAGCTGATCGAGGTTGGAGCGTGTGTGATGGGCAAGCACCGTCAGACGGCAAATGGCATGGAATTCGTGAAGCCGATTCCCGTGTTCAGCCAAGGAGGGTCAGTTGAGTCGACGGGGATGATGCAGACGTTCAGCGCGTTCTACGCCGAAGAGCAGCACAGCGTTACCGGACGGGTGCGGCTGATGTATGCGCCAGGAGCGTTTGAGGACGAGCCGAAAGCTGGGACCGTGCTGGGGTGGGTCAATGCCGCCGATCTGGAGGTGTACGAGATGCGCAATTGTCAGTGAGTGCTCGGGAGGGCCGGCTGTGTGTCGGTCGTGGAGAGAGAGCACCCTGAGGGGTGCTCTCTTTTTTTTCGCTCAATCGCGAAGAAGGCGTGCATCGCCTTTCCTTCGAGGGTAAGTGATTTACCTACGTACTACGCGCCTCGATATCGCTAGATTCGCAGCACAGCGGTCAAATGCGCCCGTCGATGCGCTTGGTCTCGGCGAGGCCTGCATACCGAACTCCACGCCTTCGAAGAAGCTGGTCATATTCGGTACGCCACCGCGTCAGATTGGCTTGTGGTCCGGGGCGTTGCGGAAGGCACCGACTACGAGTCCATGAAGGACGTGTTTCAACGGATCGTAGACAGCGGTGAGTTTTCAGGAGCGACGTTCTCTGAAGCCGATCTGTACATCTACGATGTTGCGCGAAATAACTCACCGAGAGCCGGCAATGCGACGACATGGCGTCAAGTGAACACCACGCATCACATCACGCAGGTAGTGGCCGACATTGCTGCTGTTCGACGGATTCCGATCTCCAAGCTGCCAAATGAACCTGCGGGAACTCAGCAGAGCTTGCTTGTCGTCTGAGTTCTGCGTATTTGACAACGTTCCAACGGTCATACTTGCGTGCGCTGATCGTTAGGATGAATCGACAAGTTCCCCAGCAGAGGGAACTCGATCGAAGCTGCACTGCGATCAATGCCGCGGCCGGCCCGGCTTCACTTTCTTTGGCGGCTGACTCATGCCAAAGGTGCGAACGCGAGTCGAGTGCTTGCGCTTCAGGTACTGACCACTCTTTGCCAGATAGTTCAGAAGCTCTCGTAGACCCTCTCTCTCGGACGTGTCATTGTGATTGACATCGCCCAGGGTGATGTTCTTTACGTAGCCACGAGTGTCCAAGCCGATGTTGCTGTTGCGAAAGCTTCCCATTCCATCGGTGATCACGTGGACCCAATAGTCCCCCAGTTGATCGCCAACCTCGATATCACGTCTTGCCTTTGTCGTGTACGCGATCAGAATGTGAAGATGCAAGCCTGTTTTGTTGCCTTCCTCCAGCTTCCAGACGTAGCCCGTGATGCCTGCGAGCAGCGGAACTGCCCGTCGCTCATCAAGAAGATACTTTCTGTGTCGCTGGATGATCTCTGGAGTGATCTGTGACCGATACGCAGGCTGGTATTCCAGGACAAGTGAGATGAAGCGGTGGCGAGATCGCCATTCGAACATCTCTTTCTCCCACATGATGGCTCTTGCTTTCCTGCGCAGCACATTGCGCTCATGTCGTTGCAGTGCAATCTTGAAGCACCTTCGACTGCTCAGGTAGCGGATCTTGTCGATCAGCTCGTTGAACAAGGCGGCGTAGCATTTTCCAGATTTCAGATCGATCTCGTGTTTATTGCCGAAAGCGAACTGTCCTAGAGCGATTCCGAGCTTCTTGCAGGCATCGAAGAACACCCTCACGCGAGGGCTGTAGACGTAGCGATCGGAGTAGTCCTCCAGGACCATGTTGATCACCAAGAAGAATGCAGCGAGGCGACGGCTGCAGGAGCTGATCGCTCCGTTCCTCTTGCTGAAGAGGAAGGCTGGAGAGGTGATCTTCTGTGCTGAGTTCACGAACCTCTCGATCTGTGCGAGCCTGGTGATCTTCTCGAAGTCTTGATGAAGCACGGTGCAACCACGACCTTCGTGCTCAATCGCCTCAGTGTTGCTGTTCCAGTCGATGCCGGAGTACATGCTGTGCACGCTCTTGTCGTCGAATTCCATGATGAATGCTCGTGTGGTAGTCGGTGATGAAGTGGTGATGAAGTGGTGATGGAATGGACGCTCACGAAGCCTAGATTTGAAGGAGTTGCCCCCTATTCCATAGGATGCATAAGTCAGGTTGAAAATTACTTCATCATCTGTTGAAGACGTGGAGCGGTTCTTTGCGCTTTCGTTGAGAAAGCTCTGTGGTCCGAAGCTCCAGACTTGTGACACCACTTTGACCATGCAAATGGAAGAAAGCCACCCGGCAGTGAGTCGTGCGATGACTCATTGCTGGGTGGCTTTTCTATGTTGGATTTTCTCTCGTTCATCAACGAGTAGGTCAGTTCCGCATGCCGTATCCCTGACCTGCCCCCTGTAGACGTACCAATCAGAAGTGGAAGTCCGGGGCGAAGGTTA
>VFQO010000626.1_pt1 | contig 35412 bp, 36 predicted proteins | sample 3512331 | NCBI WGS metagenome assembly VFQO01 (sample SAMN10412371, study PRJNA504923) | tailings metagenome | isolation source: Replicate 3 from Balatoc abandoned mine | place: Philippines: Itogon, Benguet | collected 2017-08-28 | reverse complement strand
AGGCGCCACCTGGCGAAGCCCCACCGGCACCAGCTACGGCACCGACCCACCACCGCTTTAGCGTCGCTCGCGGCGCAGCACGTTCACACCTTGACGAGTTCCTCGGCCACCAGGAACGCGAGTTCCAGCGACTGCATGTGGTTCAGCCGCGGGTCGCACAGCGACTCGTAGCGCGTCGCGAGGGTCGCCTCGTCGATCTGCTCCGACCCGCCGAGGCACTCGGTGACGTCGTCACCGGTGAGCTCGATGTGGATGCCGCCCGGGTAGGTTCCGGCAGCGCGATGTGCCTCGAAGAAGCCCTTCACCTCGTCGACGACGTCGTCGAAGCGCCGGGTCTTGTACCCGTTCGGGGTGGTGAGGCCGTTGCCGTGCATCGGGTCCGTGACCCACAGTGGCGTAGCATCCACGCTTTTGATGGCGTCGAGCAGCGGCGGCAGCGCGTCGCGGACGCGGCCAGCGCCCATGCGAGTGATGAACGTCAGCCTTCCGGGCTCGCGGTCGGGGTCGAGCTTGTCGATCAGCCGGCGCATGTCGTCGGGCGTCGTCGACGGGCCGAGTTTGACGCCGATCGGATTGCGCACGCGCGAGAAGTAATCCACGTGCGCGCCGTCGAGGTCGCGGGTTCGCTCTCCGATCCAGAGGAAGTGCGCGCTCGTGTTGTACGGCGTGCCGGTACGCGAGTCGATGCGGGTCATCGGCCGCTCGTAGTCCATGAGCAGGCCCTCGTGGCTGGAGTAGAACTCGACGCGCTTGAGCTCGTCGAAGTCGGCTCCCGCCGCCTCCATGAACTTGATGGCGCGGTCGATCTCCCCCGCCACCTTCTCGTAGCGGTGGTTGGCGGGGTTGGCCGCGAATCCGCGGTTCCACTGGTGCACCTGGCGCAGGTCGGCGAAACCACCCTGGGTGAACGCGCGCACGAGATTGAGCGTCGACGCGGAGGTGTGGTACCCCTCGACCAGCCGAGCAGGGTCGGCGCGGCGCGACTCCGGGGTGAAGTCGTACCCGTTGACGATGTCGCCACGGTAGGCGGGCAGGGTCACGTCGCCGCGGGTTTCGGTGTCGCTGGACCGGGGCTTGGCGAACTGGCCGGCCATCCGCCCCATCTTCACGATCGGCTTGGATGCCCCGTAGGTGAGCACGACGGCCATCTGCAGGATCGTCTTCACCCGATCCCGGATGTTCTGCGCGGTCGCTCCCGCGAAGGTCTCGGCGCAGTCGCCGCCCTGCAACAGGAAGGCGCCACCGGCAGCCGCTCGGGCGAGCCGCTGCCGCAGCACGTCGACCTCGCCGGCGAACACCAGTGGCGGGAGGGTCGCGATCCGCGCGGACGCCGCACCCGCGGCCTCGGCGTCAGGCCACTCCGGCTGCTGCTTGATGGGCAGCGTCCGCCAGGCATCGAGTCCGGCGATCACGTCGGGATCGGCGAGCACGACGGGTTCGGACGGGTCTACCACGGGGAATCCTTCGACGGTGGGCAACGAGCGCGGGCCAGCACGGCAGCACACGAGCCTACCGCGACCTCGCAGACCTACCGGCTCATGGTGCCGAGGCGCTCCTTGACCGAACTGGCGTAGACATCCGAGTATTCCTGACCGCTGATGCGGCTGAGCTCGTACATGATCTCGTCGGTGATGGACCGCAGGATGAACCGGTCGCCCTCCATGCCCTCGAACCGGGAGAAGTCGAGCGGCTCGCCGATGATGATCCCGATCCGGTGCACCTTCGGCATCTTGGTGCCCATCGGCATCACCTTCTCGGTGTCGATCATCGCGATCGGCACCACGGGCACGTGCGCCTCGAGCACCATGCGCGCGACCCCGGTGCGCCCGCGATAGAGCTTGCCGTCGGGGCTGCGAGTGCCCTCGGGGTAGATGCCCAGCACATCGCCTTTGGCGAGCACCCCGAGGCCCGTGTTGAGGGATGCCTCCGACGCCTTGCCTCCCGAGCGGTCGATCGGCAGCATGCCCGTTCCCAGCAAGAAGTGCTTGATCGCCCAGCCTTTGAAGGTACGGCCCACGAAGTAGTCGCTCTTGGCGAGGAAGTAGATGCGACGGTCGACCACGAGCGGCAGGAAGACCGAGTCGATCACCGAGAGGTGGTTGCTGGCGAGGATGACCGCACCGGTGCGCGGAATATTCTCCAGACCGCTGACCCACGGCCGGAACACCGTCTTCAGGATCGGCCCGGCCACCAGGTTCTTCATGAACCAGTAGAACATGTCACTTGCCTCCCGGCCCGGAAGTCGCCATTCTAGCCCGCACGAGAGTGCTCACGGGCGAGATCGGCGGCGCCCACCACCCCGGCGTCGTTGGCGAACTGCGCCACGACGAACTCCGGTTCAGGGTGATAGCCGCGCGCCGGCACGTGCTGGCGGAACGATTGACGGATCGGGTCGAGCAACAGCTCGCCCGCGACCGCGACCCCGCCCCCGAGCACGAACACCTGCGGGTCGAGCACCGCAGCCAACGACGCGCACGCCTGGCCGAGCGCGCTTCCGAGCTGCTCGAGCGCATGGATCGCGCCCGGATCGCCGGTCGCGATGAGGTCGCCGACGACGTGGCCGTCGAGGGCGCCGTTGCGGGCGCGGGCCTCCGCCAGTGCGAGACCGATGCCACCGGCATCCGCCATCTCGTTCGCCAGCCGCAGCAGGGCGCGACCAGACCCGTACTGCTCGATGCAGCCGCGGGCGCCGCAGCCACACGGCAGGCCGTCCGGCACGACCTTGAGGTGTCCGAGCTCGGCCCCGGCACCGAACCCGCCCCGGAACAGCCGACCCTCGCTGACGATTGCGCCGCCGACCCCGGTGCCGATGGTCAGCATCGTCATGTCACGCATTCCGCGCCCCGCACCGAAGCGGAACTCCGCCCAGCCCGCGGCGTTCGCGTCGTTGTCGATGGTGATGTCGAGGTCGAGGCTGGCCCGCAGCCGGTCTCGCAGCGGCTCGTTGCGCCAGGCGATGTTCGGCGTGTAGTAGACGGTCGACTGGTCGGCGTCGATGAAGCCGGGCGCGGCCACGCCGGCGGCGGCGATGTCTCGACCCGTAGCCAGCGACTGAATCATCGTGACGACGGCTTCGACAATGGCCTCGGGGTCCCCAGCCGTGGCGATGCGCTGTTCTGCGACGATCTCACCGGTCTCGGTGACGACCGCGCCGGCGATCTTGGTTCCTCCGATGTCGATCCCGATGGCATGCACGGATGACGAGCTTACCGACGCGGCGTCGGTGCCGAACATCACTGAGAGCCCCCGAAGCTTCAGGTCTAGACTGGCCTCACCTCGCTCGTCCGACGGTACCGAAGGAGCTACCGATGCAACAATTCGACTCACCCGCCCTCGCCACGCCGGATCCGGAGGCCAACGCCACCGATCTGCTCGTCGACCGGGTTCGCGCCACACCGAACCGGGCACTGTTCGCGCTCCCGACCGCGGACGGGGGCTGGTCGGATGTCACGGCATCCGAGTTCCACGCCCAGGTGAAGGCGCTCGCCAAGGGCCTGGTCGCCGCCGGCATCGAGCCCGGCGACAAGATCGGGCTCATGGCCAAGACGCGCTACGAGTGGACGCTCATCGACTTCGCAGTCTGGTTCGCCGGCGCGGTGCTCGTGCCGATCTACGAGACCTCGTCGCCGGCGCAGGTGCTATGGAACCTCACCGACTCCGGCGCCACTGCGATCATCACCGAGACCGCCGACCACTTCGCCCGGTTCGACGAGATCCGTGCGGACGTGCCCGCGGTCGCCAAGTCGTGGCAGATCGACCTCGGTGACCTGGACAAGCTCGCCGCGGCGGGGAAGGACGTCTCCGACGACGAGATCGAACGCCGCCGAAACCTCGCCAAGGGCTCGGACCTCGCGACCCTGATCTACACCTCCGGCTCGACGGGCAAACCGAAGGGCTGCATCATCACGCACTCGAACTTCGTCGAGCTGAGCCGCAATGCGCAGCTGGCGATTCCCGAGATCGTGAACCCCGAGTCGAGCACGGTGTTGTTCATCACCACCGCGCACATCTTCGCGCGCTTCATCTCGGTGCTGAACGTGCACGGGGGCGTGCGCACCGCGCACCAGGCCGACACGAAGCTGCTCGTGCCGACGCTCGGCTCATTCAAGCCAACCTTCCTGCTCGCGGTGCCGCGGGTGTTCGAGAAGGTCTACAACTCCTCCGAACAGAAGGCTGAGGCCGGCGGCAAGGGCAAGATCTTCCGCAGGGCTGCGGATGTCGCGATCGCCCACTCGAAGGCGCTCGACGCTGGGCACATGCCACTCGGTCTCAAGCTGCAGTTCGCGCTCTTCGACCGGCTCGTGCTGTCGAAGATCAAGGCCGCGCTGGGCGGCAATGTCAGGTACGCCGTTTCGGGGTCGGCACCGCTGGGGCTCCGCCTGGCCCACTTCTACCGCAGCCTCGGCGTGAGCATCATGGAGGGCTACGGCCTGACCGAGACCACCGCTCCCGTCTCGGTGAACCTGCCGTCGGAGTTCAAGATCGGCACCGTCGGCCCTGCGCTCCCTGGCAACTCGGTGCGCATCGCCGAAGACGGGGAGATCCAGGTCAAGGGCGTGTGCGTGTTCGCCGGCTACTGGAACAACGAGGCCGCCACGAAGGAGTCCTTCGACGGCGAGTGGTTCAAGACCGGCGACATCGGCACGATCGACAGCGACGGCTACCTGCAGATCACCGGCCGCAAGAAGGAGATCCTGGTGACCGCGGGCGGCAAGAATGTCGCTCCTGCCGCACTCGAAGACCCCATCCGCTCCAACCCGATCATCGGGCAGGTCGTAGCGGTCGGCGATCAGAAGCCGTTCATCTCGGCGCTGATCACCCTTGACGACGAGATGCTTCCGGTGTGGCTGAACAACAACGGCCTCGACGCCAGCATGTCCGTCGCCGAGGCGGCTCTGCATCCGAAGGTGATCGCCGAAGTGCAGTCCGCGGTGGATGCCGCGAACTCGCTCGTTTCACGTGCCGAGTCGATCCGCAAGTTCCAGATCCTCGACAGCCAGTTCACCGAGGCCAGCGGTCACCTCACGCCGAAGATGAGCATCAAGCGTCACGTCATCACCGCGGACTTCGCGCCGGTGATCGAGAGCATGTACTCCGGTAGCGGCTCGACCCAGACCGAGGGCGTGTCAGTCTCGCACTAGCGCGAACTGCTCAGCGCGACCACCAGGGGGCCATGCGGATCAGCCGCATGGCGTCCTTCTTCGTCTCGGGTGCGAGTTCCTCGAGGTAGAGGCGACCGTTCAGGTGGTCGATCTCGTGCTGCAGCGCCTGCGCCATGAGCCCCTCGCCGCTGACCTCGATCGGCGCTCCGCCGAGATCGACGCCGGTGACCCGGGCGAACGGGTGCCGCGTCCGCGGGAATGAGAAACCTGGCACCGACAGGCATCCCTCGTCGACCAGCGTCGGCTCCCCCGACAGGTCGGCGAGCACCGGGTTGATGACGTAGCCCACGACGCCATCGACGTTGTAGCTGAACGCTCGCGACAGAACTCCGATCTGATTGGCGGCCAGTCCGGCCCGTCCGGGTACCCGCACGGTCTCCAGCAGGTCTGCCACTAGCGCTGCCGCTCTCGGGTCCCCTGGCGCGATGGGATCGCACACCGAGCGCAGTACAGGGTCGCCGAAGAGGCGGATGGGGCGTTCGGCCATGCGGTTCAGGCGGTCCGGGCTTCGGCGAGCCCGTCGACGACGAGGGCCGCGAGATCACGCGCGGCCTCGCGCGTGATAGGCCGCAGCTCGTCGTAGTGGATCACCGACCCGGTCGCCAGCGACGCGTCGTAGGGGATCTTCACGATGGCGCGTACGCGAGATGCGAAGTGCGCCTCGATCTCCTCCAACTTGACAAGGTTCGTCGCCTGCGTGGCCGTATTGAGGGCGACCACCGCGTTCTTGACGAGGTCCGGGTAGCCGTTGGACTCCAGCCAGGTGAGCGTTTCGGATGCCAGTCGCGCCTCGTCCACGCTGCCGCCCGACACCACCACGATCGAGTCGGCACGGGCAAGCGTGGCCGTCATCGCGGAGTGCAGCATTCCGGTGCCGCAGTCGGTGACCGCCATCGAGTAGTAGCGCTGCGCGATGTCGGCGACGGCGTTGTAGTCGTCCTCGTCGAACGCTTCAACGACGGTCGGATCGGTGTCGGATGCCAGCACGTCGAGTCGGGTTGCGTCGCGCGAGATCAGGGTCTGGAACTCGGAGAAGGTGGTCAGGGTCGTTCCGCGCGTGATCACATCCCGCACCGTCGCCCGCGTGTTCTTCACGACGCGTTCGGCGAGCGTGCCGCGATCAGGGTTCGCGTCGATCGCGATGATCCGGTCCTCACGAACGTCGGCCAGCGCCATGCCGAGCAGGGTCGTCAGGGTGGTTTTGCCGACGCCGCCCTTGCGGGTGAGCACCGCCACGAATCGCGTGCCGCCCGCCAACCGCGCGCCGATACGGGCGTCGAGCGCCTTACGTTGGCGTACAGCGTATGAATCGCCGACGTTCAGCAGCCCGAACGTGACGTCGTAGAGCAGTCGCTGCAGAAATCCCTCGGGGGCGGGCTTGCGCTTGCGTCGCTGCTCCACGAGACGCTCCGCGGTCAGCGAGGATGCAGGCTCAGGAATCGCGGACACCTCGACGGCCGCTCTGCTGCGGCGCGTGTAGACGCGGTCGGGTTCTGGTAGCGGCGGAATCGTCGCCACGTCCGTCGAATCGGGCACGGTCAGCACGGACTCCGCCGCCACGGAGATGGTCGTCGTCGATGACGCGACTTCGCCGAGCAGGGGGTCTACCGAGACCTGGGCGATCGTCAGCGCGGCTTCGTCTTCGGGTACTTCATGGACCTGAACCGGCAGTGAGACCGTGAACGTCACGACGTCGCCCGACTCGGAGGGTGCGATCTCGACCTCAGCCTCGTGCTCCAGAACGCCGAGCGCGTCGTCTTTCTTACTCCTCGCAACCACTTCGTGATCCCTTTCGGTGCGGAAACACCCCAGCTTACCGCGGGCCTCAAGGGGCTTGCGCTGGTCGCACCTCCGTGATAGCTGCTACCCGACCTCGAGTTCGACGAGGAGATCGCCGGCATCCACCTGCTGCGTGGGAGCGATGGCCAGCCGTTTCACGGTACCGGAGACCGGTGCGGTGATGGCCGCCTCCATCTTCATCGCCTCGATGGATGCCACGGACGCACCAGCCTCGATGGTGTCGCCCTCGGCGACCTGCAGGGTAACCACGCCGGAGAACGGAGCGGCGATGTGTCCCGGCCGACCGGCATCCGCCTTCTCTGCCGCCTTCGTCTCGACCGTGATCGAGCGGTCGCGAACGTACACCGGACGCAACTGCCCGTTGAGGGTGGCCATCACCGTGCGGATGCCCTTGTCGTCGGCCTCGCCGATCGCCTCCAGCCCCACGAACAGGGACACGCCCTTCTCGATCGCGACGACGTGCTCGGCCCCGGGACGCAGCCCGTAGAGGTAGTCGGTGGTGTCGAGCACCGACAGGTCTCCGTAGGTCTCGCGCCCCTGCTCGAAGATCTTGGTGGGCCCGGCGAACAGCAGTCGGTTCAACGCCGCTTGTCGCACCGTCCCCGGTGTCGCGAGCGCCTTCTGGTCGTCAGGCGTGATCGGTTCGAGACCGATTTTCGGGGTGCGCCCCTGCAGCACCCTGCTGCGGAACGGCTCAGGCCAGCCACCGGGCAGCTCGCCGAGTTCACCGGCCATGAAACCGATCACCGAGTCGGGGATGTCGTACTTCTGCGGGTGCGCCTCGAAGTCTTCCGGGTCGGCATCGACCGCCGCCAGCGCCAGCGCGAGGTCGCCGACCACCTTCGACGACGGCGTCACCTTCGGCGGCCGGCCCAGGATGCGATTGGCGGCGGCGTACAGGTCCTCAACCTTCTCGAACTGGTCGGCAAGGCCCAGTGCGATCGCCTGCTGCCGCAGGTTCGACAGCTGCCCGCCCGGGATCTCGTGGCGGTAGACGCGACCGGTGGGCCCTGGCAGCCCGGACTCGAACGGCCGGTAGACGTGACGCACCGCCTCCCAGTACGGCTCGAGGTCGGAGACGGCCTGCAGGGAGAGGCCGGTGTCGCGCTGCGTGTGCGACAGCGCGGCGATGAGGGCCGACATGGAGGGCTGACTGGTCGTTCCGGCCATGGGTGCGCTCGCGACATCCACCGCGTCTGCGCCGGCGGCCGACGCGGCCAGCAGGGTCGCCAGCTGACCGCCGGCCGTGTCATGGGTATGCACGTGCACCGGCTGATCGAAGCGCTCGCGCAGCGCGCGCACCAGTCGCTCGGCGGCCTCGGCGCGCAGCAGGCCCGCCATGTCCTTGATGGCGATGATGTGCGCGCCTGCCTGCACCATCTGCTCGGCCAGAGCCAGGTAGTAGTCGAGCGTGTACAGCTTCTCGTTCGGGTCGAGCAGGTCGGCGGTGTAGCACAGCGCCGCCTCGGCGACGGCGGTGCCGGTGGCCAGCACCGCGTCGATCGCGGGACGCATCTGCGCGACATCGTTGAGCGCGTCGAAGATGCGGAAGATGTCGACGCCGCCGGCCGCCGCTTCGGCCACGAATGCGTCGGTGACCTCGGTCGGGTACGGCGTGTAGCCGACCGTATTGCGACCGCGCAGCAGCATCTGGATCGCGATGTTCGGCAGGCCCTCGCGCACCGCGGCGAGCCGCTCCCACGGGTCCTCGCCGAGAAAGCGCAGCGCGACGTCGTAGGTGGCCCCGCCCCAGGCCTCGACCGAGAGCAGGTTCGGCGTCAGCCGGGCCACGTGCGGCAGCACCGCGACCAGGTCGCGGGTGCGCACCCTGGTCGCCAGCAGCGACTGGTGCGCGTCGCGGAAGGTGGTGTCGGTGACCGCGAGAGCGGTCTGCTCGCGAAGCGCTCGTGCGAACCCGGCGGGCCCGAGTTCGAGCAGCCGCTGCCGCGACCCGGCCGGGGCCGGCGTTGCGAGGTCGAGCACCGGGAGCTTGACCGCGGGGCTGAGCAGACCTGTGCCCGCTCCGTTCGGCTGGTTGACCGTGACATCCGCCAGCCAGGTGAGCACCTTGGTCCCGCGGTCCTTCGAAACGTGGCCGCGCACCAGCCACGGCCGCTCCTCGATGAACGACGTGCTCAGGTCGCCCGCGATGAAATCGGGATCGTCGAGCACCGCCTGCAGGAACGGGATGTTCGTGGTCACCCCCCGCAACCGGAACTCGGCCAGACCGCGGCGGGCTCGCACCACCGCCGAGACGAAGTCACGACCGCGACAGATCATCTTCACGAGCATCGAATCGAAGTGCGCGGAGACCTGGGCACCGGCGGCGACCGTGCCGCCGTCGAGTCGGATGCCGGCACCCCCGGGCGAGCGATAGGTCGTGATCTTGCCGGTGTCTGGCCGGAACCCGGCCGCCGGGTCCTCCGTCGTGATGCGGCACTGCAGAGCCGCGCCGCGCAGTCGCAACTCGTGCTGGGCCAGCCCGAGTTCGGCCAGGGACTGCCCGAACGCGATGCGCATCTGCGACTGCACCAAGTCGACGTCGGTGACCTCCTCGGTCACGGTGTGCTCCACCTGAATGCGCGGGTTCATCTCGATGAAGACGTGCTGTCCGGCACGCTCCCCCGCGGTGTCGAGCAGGAACTCGACGGTACCCGCGTTGACGTAGCCGATCGATCGGGCGAACGCGATCGCATCGCGGTACATCGCCTGACGGGTGTCTTCGTCGAGGTTCGGCGCCGGGGCGATCTCGACCACCTTCTGGTGGCGGCGCTGCACGGAGCAGTCGCGTTCGAACAGGTGCACGGTCTCCCCGGTGGCGTCGGCGAGGATCTGCACCTCGATGTGCCGCGGCCGCACCACCGCCTGCTCGATGAACATGGTCGGATCGCCGAACGCGCTGTCGGCCTCGCGCATCGCCGCCTCGAGCGCATCGCGCAGGTCTTCGCGTCTGTCGACCCGTCGCATCCCGCGTCCGCCGCCGCCGGCGACCGCCTTGGCGAACACCGGGAAGCCGATCTCGTCGGCACCGCGCAGCAACTCCTCGATGTCGGTCGTCGCCGGCGTGGACTTCAGCACCGGCACGCCCGCGGCGATGGCGTGCTCCTTGGCGGTGACCTTGTTGCCGGCCATCTCGAGCACCCGGGTCGGCGGGCCGATGAAGGTGATGCCGGCCTCGGCGGCAGCCTGCGCAAGATCGGGGTTCTCCGAGAGGAAGCCGTAGCCGGGGTAGATGGCGTCGGCGCCGCACTGCTTGGCGACACGGATGATCTCCGCGACATCCAGATAGGCCCGGACCGGATGCCCCGGCTCACCGATCTGATAGGCCTCGTCTGCCTTCAGCCGGTGCATCGAGTTGCGGTCCTCGTAGGGGAACACCGCGACGGTGCGCGCGCCCAGCTCGAATGCTGCACGCATGGCGCGGATCGCGATCTCGCCCCGGTTCGCCACGAGAATCTTCTTGAACATGCGGTCCCTCCGATTGCGACCAAGCTTAGAGGCGGGCGCTCGCACCGTCCGGCGGGCGGCATACGGCGAGCATGTAGGTTTCTTAACGCCGGGGAAGGTATCGTCGTCTCTCGTGCACGTACTGAGCGTCAGCTCCCTGAAAGGGGGCGTGGGGAAGACCACAGTGACTCTCGGGCTCGCCTCAGCCGCTTTCGCGCGCGGGCTGCGCACCCTGGTCGTCGATCTCGATCCGCAATCGGATGTCTCGACCGGCATGGACATCGAGGTGGCAGGCCACCTCAACGTCGCTGACGTGCTCGCTTCCCCCAAGGAGAAGATCGTGCGCTCTGCGATCGCACCGTCGGGCTGGACGCGCGGGCGTCCTGGCACGGTCGATGTGCTCGTCGGCTCGCCCTCGGCCATCAACTTCGACGGGCCGCACCCGAGCATCCGCGACATCTGGAAGCTCGAAGAGGCGCTGGCCAACGTCGAGAACGACTACGACCTGGTGCTCATCGACTGCGCCCCCTCGCTGAACGCGCTTACGCGCACCGCCTGGGCGGCATCCGACCGTGTCACGGTCGTGACCGAGCCGGGCCTCTTCTCGGTGGCTGCCGCCGACCGCGCATTGCGGGCGATCGAGGAGATCCGTCGAGGACTCTCCCCGCGACTGCAGCCGCTGGGCATCATCGTCAACCGGGCGCGGGTGCAGTCGCTCGAGCACCAGTTCCGCATCAAGGAACTGCGCGACATGTTCGGGCCGCTCGTACTCTCGCCGCAGCTGCCGGAGCGCACCTCACTGCAGCAGGCGCAGGGTGCCGCGAAACCCCTGCACGTCTGGCCGGGAGAGAGCGCGCAAGAGATGGCGCGCAACTTCGACCAGCTGCTCGAGCGCGTGATGCGCACGGCGAGGCTCGGCGACTTCGGAAACGAGACCGTGTAGGTCGCTTCGATCTCTCTTCCTCCGCAATGCGGGCCATCCCGGTCTACTGTTGGCTTGCACGCCGGCCCCGAATGTCCGTGTCGGCCCGGGTGGCGGGGATGAAGTGCCCCCGTGGGGTGGGCCGGATGGGGTGGCCCGGGTGCGGCGGCCCGGATCGGGTCGCTGCGGTCTCAGGCCGTGCGCGCAGCGCGTCGCGCGGCGAGTTCGTCCATCGGGTCGTCGCCCTTGACCGAGTCGAGCTCGACCAGCGACGACTCCACCTCGCGCAGCACCTTGCCGACCGCGATGCCGAAGACACCCTGGCCGCGGCTGACGAGGTCGATCACCTCGTCGTTCGAGGTGCACAGGTAGACGCTGGCGCCGTCGCTCATCAGGGTGGTCTGGGCGAGATCGTTGATGCCTGCCTCGCGAAGCTGGTTGACGGCCACGCGGATCTGCTGCAGCGAGATACCGGTATCGAGCAGCCGCTTGACGAGCTTGAGCACGAGGATGTCGCGGAATCCGTACAGCCGCTGCGATCCTGAACCGGCCGCTCCGCGCACCGTGGGCTCGACGAGTTCGGTGCGCGCCCAGTAGTCGAGCTGGCGGTAGCTGATGCCTGCCGCGCGCGCGGCGACAGCGCCGCGGTATCCGGCGGCTGTGTCGAGCTCGGGAAGGCCGTCCGTGAACAGGAGGCCGAGGTCGTAGCGCGAGTCTTCGCTACGGTTCACTTCGCTCATGGCCCCTTAACCTTCACGTTGAAGTTCACACTGAGTGTTACGTGCATCCCAACGGTACCCATGCCCCGGTGCCTGCTGCGATACCCCGTGGGCGTGTCGCACTCCCGACGGTACTACGAATCGAGTCGAGTCAGGGCAGATCGGATCAGACTGCTGCGAACGATCTCGAGCTGCCCCGCGATTTCTCGCGCCAGCTCCGCCGCCCGCGCGCGGCTCGCGGCGTCTTTGCGCCTCGACACCGGCATGAGCGCGTTCTCGATCAACCCGAGCTCACGCTCCGTCGCGGCGCGGAACCCTCGCAGGTGACGCGGCTCGATCCCGGAACGCTGCAGGTCGACCAGCGTAGTCAGCACGGCGAGCACGTCGTCGCCGAACCAGTCGGCGGGCACGATGAGCGACGCGGAGATCGCGTCGGCGAGCAGCATGGGCGTCGCGCCCGCCTCACGGATCAGCTCGTCGCGAGTGAGTCTGCGCTCGGTAGCGAGAATGGATGTCGCGGCAGAAGCGTTTCCCGGCAGCTCGGGGGTGCGGCCCGCGTCCAGCTCGCGCAGGTACCCCCGGATCACCTTCAGCGGAAGGTAGTGATCGCGCTGCATCGTGAGCACGAATCGCAACCGGTCGAGGTCGGACGGGGAGAATTTGCGGTACCCGGACTCTGTTCGGGCCGGTGCGATCAGCTGCCGTTCCTCGAGAAAACGGAGCTTCGACGGTGTGAGCTCCGGAAACTCCGGGCTGAGCTTGGCCAGCACCTGACCGATGCTGAGTAGGGCACCCCCGCTGGATGGTTTCGTGTGGGGCTGTACGGCTGCCACTACCGGCCGGCCAGGTGAGCGAGATCCAGCCGAGACGCGGAGAACGTCAACCGGAACTTGCCGACCTGCACCTCCGCTCCGTCAGACAGCAGCGCCGTTTCGATGCGCACACCATCGAAGTACGTTCCGTTGAGCGAGCCGAGATCCCGCACCTCGAACGCCGTGCCGTGCCGTAGGAACTCCGCGTGGCGGCGCGATACGGTGACATCGTCGAGGAAGATGTCGGCCTCCGGGTGACGACCCACGGTCGTCACGTCAGCATCGAGGAGGAACCGGGCACCGGTGTTCGGGCCGCGCCGCACGACGAGCAGCGCCGAGCCGGAGGGCAGGGCCGCGATGGCGTCGACCTCCTCCGGCGCTGCGTCGCTGTCGAGCCCCGCGAGCTGAGCACTGAACTCCTCGCCGAAGCGCATCGTCGTGTCATCGTGCGCCGCGCCGGACGCGCCCCCGTCGGGCGTTCCATCGGCGGGCTGACCCTGAGTTCCGGAATCATCCATCGTCGAACCTCCCTGAGCCTTCAGCGTAACCGATCACGCGGCGGCCTCGCCCCGTGAGATTCTCACCAGTCGAGCCACTTCGCCGACGTAGATCGCACCGGCCCACCAGTAGAGGAAGGCGCCCCAGAGCGCGAACGCCCAGCCGATCGGGGTGGCCGCGGCCGCGAGGTCCGGGAATGCCTGGGCGAGCATGAGGATCGGCAGCGCGTAGAACAGGAACAGGGTGGCGGCTTTGCCCAGGTGGTGCACCGGCAACGGACCGTAGTCGGCGTTGGCGAGGATGATGCCGAGCACGACGAGCATGGCGTCACGACCGACGATGACGACGAACAACCACCACGGGACGATGTCGCGCGCGGCGAGGCCGATGAGCGCGGCGAAGATGAACAGCCGGTCGGCGGCGGGATCGAGCAGTTGGCCGAGTTTGGAGATCTGGTCGAAACGACGAGCGATCACCCCGTCGACGAAGTCGCTCACACTGGAGATGACGAGCACCAGCAGTGCCCAGGCATCCTGCCCCTGCAGAATCAGCCACAGGAAGACCGGCACGAGCAGCAGCCGCAGAAAGCTGAGCGCATTCGGAATAGTGAGAACCCGGTTGCTCACCTCGCCGGTCGATGCGTCCACGCTCGCGAGTCTATCGGCGCGCCCGGAAGCCCGTCATTGCCGCAACCCGTAGCGTGGAGGGATGTCGTGCATCCGCTTCAACACGCCGGCGCAGCGCAAGCAGCTGGCCGCGATGGCGCCGTCCATGCTGACCGCCGAGGAGGCAGCGGCGCTGCATCCCGCACCCGCGATGACGCAGAGCAAGATCGCGCGGCTGCGGCTGCTGGCCGAGCATCCGAATCCGCGGATCCGCGAACGGGCGGCACTCGATGCCCACACTCCGGAGGACGTGATGGCGGCACTCGCGCGCGACCCTGATGCTGGGGTGCGAGCGTGCGTCGCGCGCAATGAGGAGGCTGGATGCGACATCCTCCGCTCGCTGGTCCACGACCCGTCGGAGACCGTGCGCGGGTTCCTCGCGGTGAACTTTCTCGTGCCAGACGACGCGATGCGGGCACTGGCCGACGACTCGAGCCGTACGGTGCGCGAGCTCGTCCGATGGAAGACGCGACTGGCGCGCACCCACTGATGCCGGTCAGGGTCGACAGCTGGTTGTGGGCGATTCGCGTGACGAAGACGCGATCGGCGGCGACCAGCGCGTGCCGGGCCGGACACGTGCGCGTCAACGGCGAACGGGCCAAGCCCGCGCAGCCGGTGAAGCCCGGCGACGAGGTGCGGGTGCGCATAGCCGGATTCGACCGCATCCTGATCGTGCGTCAGGAGTTCGCGAAGCGGGTCTCGGCACCGCTGGCGGCGACCGCGTATGAAGACAAGAGCCCTCCCCCGCCGCCGCCCGAGATGGTCGCGATCGCACCGCGACGGGACCGGGGCGCCGGCCGGCCCACGAAGCGCGAGCGGCGCGATCTGGAAAGGCTGCGCGGTCTGGGAAAGCTCAGGGGGCGCGACTAGCCTTGCCGCATGGGGCGCGTGACAGACATGTGGCGCTCACATCTGTTGAGCACCCTCTCCGGAGACGCGAGCGGCCGACCGCGCTGGGTGGACAAAATGGCCGAAGGCGATGACGCCGGATACTTCGGCCCCGACTCTGCGGCATGGGCTGTGCACGGCGGGATGCCGACCATGGTCGCCGGCATCCGCGCGCTGCTGATGCAGACGCTGCACCCCGGCGCCATGGCTGGGGTGCACGACTGGTCGCGCTACCAGGAGGATCCGCTCGGGCGGCTCTCGGGCACGATCCAGTGGCTGGTGACCGTCACCTTCGCGAGCACCGAGCAGGCCAGGGCGGAGTCCAGCCGGGTCGCCAGGTATCACGACCGCGTGGTCGGCACCTACGTCGACGCGGAGGGGCGCACCCAGGCGTACGCCGCGGGCGATGCCGAACTGCTGTCCTGGGTGCACCTCGTCTTCACCGATGCGTTCCTCGGCGCGCACGAACTGTGGGGCGGCCCGATCCCCGGCGGCGCTGACGGGTACGTGCGCGAGTGGGCGACCGCGGGTGAGCTGGTCGGCGTGGCAGCACCACCACGGTCGCGAGCGGAGCTCGAGGCGCAGCTGGCTGCGTTCGCCCCGCGGCTGAAGGCGGACGAGCGAGTGGCCGAGGCGGTGCGCTTCATCCGCAATCCGCCGCTGCGGGCATCCATGATGCCCAGCTACCGGGTGTTCTTCGCCGGCGCGGTGGCGTCGCTGCACCCGCGTTACCGCCGGATGCTCGGCCTGCGCCGATCGCCGCTGCCGGTGATCACCGGCACGCGGTTGATCCTGCGGGCGGTCGAGCGCATCCTGGGTGCGAGTTCGACGTCCGAGGACGCGGCCCGCGCCCGCATCGCCCGACTTCACGCCAGCGGCGTCACCGACCGCGCATAGGCTCGGGACATGGCGCACGGCATCGTTCCCCCGTACCTGCTCACCCGCATCGCCCGCCTCGACGAGCCGCGGTTCGCAGTCGCTGCCGAGGCCGCGGCGAACGCGTTGCGCATCGACGAGCCCATGCGGGCGGTGCGCCTGACGCTGAGCCTCGGCCGTGACGACGAGCTCGTCGCCGAGCTCAGCGACGCACCCAATCGAACGGTGTCGGATGCCGCCAACACCGAGAACCTGCCGGGTCGCATCGTGCGCGCCGAGGGCGACGGACCGGTCGGCGACCTAGCCGTCGACGAAGCCTACGACGGACTCGGCGCGACCTTCACGCTGTTCTCCGAGGTGTTCGGGCGCAACTCGATCGACGGCCGCGGGCTGAGCCTTGACGCAACCGTGCACTTCGGCAGGCTCTATGACAATGCGTTCTGGGACGGGCGGCGCATGGTCTTCGGCGATGGCGACGGCGAGATCTTCGGTCGGTTCACCGCGTCGCTGACGGTGATCGGGCACGAACTCGCGCACGGGGTGACCCAGTACACCGCGAATCTGGCGTACCGCGACCAGGCCGGCGCGCTCAACGAGTCGATGTCCGACGTGTTCGGGGCGCTCGTGCAGCAGTACACGCTCGGGCAGACGGCGGCCGAGGCATCCTGGTTGATCGGTGAGGGCTTGTTCACCGATCAGGTGCAGGGCACCGCGCTGCGGTCGATGCGTGCGCCGGGCACCGCCTACGACGACGACGTGCTGGGCAAGGATCCGCAGCCGGCCCACTTCGACGATTTCATCGTGACGGAGGACGACGAGGGCGGCGTGCATCTGAACTCGGGCATTCCCAACCGTGCGTTCGTTCTGACGGCCGACGCGCTCGGCGGCAACGCGTGGGAGGTCGCGGGTCGCATCTGGTACGACACGCTCACCGGGTCGCTCTCGCCCACGACCGGCTTCGCGGCATTCGCGGCAGCCACCGTCGGCGCGGCCGGTCGATACGGGCGGAATGCGGTCGCCGCGGTCCGGTCCGCGTGGGAAGGAGTCGGCGTGCGCTATGACTGACAGCGTCGTGATCAACGTCGTGCGCACCGGCGGGTTCGCCGGACTGCAGCGGCAGTGGCGCGTCGAGGGGCAACCAGACGAATGGATGCCTCTGGTCGACGCCTGCCCGTGGCACTCGGTCGCCCGGGACCCCGCATCGCGCGATCGCTACTCGTGGCGCATCGAGGTGCGGGCCCCCCGCATCCGACGGCACGCGCAGGTGCCGGATGCCGCGCTCACCGGCCCATGGAAGGCACTCGTCGAGCGGGTGCAGTCGGCCTAGCTGCGCGCAGGTTGCTCCGTGAGCGCAGGCAGCGCTCGCGATACCCGGATCAGCCCGGCTGCGGTGACGCAGATGATCATCGCGATCAGCAGCACGTAGAACGCGATCGTGAACACGTTGTTGTCCGGCAGATACGGGTTCAGGAACGGGTACGGGTACCAGTACGGGGCGCCGCTGAGCTCGTTGGGCGTGAAGGGGCCGCGAACCAGCGTGTAGGTGACCCACACGAGCGGGAACACGACCACACCCCAGATGGCGGACCAGTCCAGCCTGGTGCGACCCGGCGCGAACAGCCAGTCCAGCAACATCCAGACCGGGCCCACCACGTGCAGGATCTCGTTCGACCAGCCCACCGTCGAGCCCTGCGGCAGTTCGATGCTGCGCAGGAGCAGGTTGTAGACCACCCCGGTGACCACCATGTAGGTCGCCACGGCGAGCCGCAGCCGTGTGAACCAGAGCGGGTCGTCGCCGGTTCGCCGCAGCAGCAGCACCGCGCCGATGAGAACCACCACCACGGTGGCGACGTTCGACTCGATGGTGAAGAAGCTGAAGAAGTTGACGTACGAGAGGGTCAGGTTGGTCACGCCCCCATCGATCCACACGCTGGTGCTGCGCATGAGCTGAGCGACCACAGCGGCGGCGATGGCGGCGGCGACCAGCACCCGCCCGATGGCGAAAGAGATTCTCACGCTCCGCATGCTAGCGGCAGCTCCGGTCACGCCGTGGCATTCGCCGTGCGGAAACCCGGCTCGCATCCGGCGTGAGGGTTTCCGCACGCCATCGCCCTCAGCGGCGCTCGAACGCCTGGCGCTGCGTCTCCTCGTCAGCGACCCTGATGCCGTACCGGTACGCGAGCTCGCCGCCCAGCGTTCCCGAGACGGCGACCGCGCCGAGTGCGAGCACGCTCAGTACGATCCCGGTGGCGCTCACGTCGTCGTAGCCCTGGTTGATCCGCACCACAAAACCGATCGCGAACAACACGATCGCCGCGGTGTTGAACCCGGCGTGGATCAGCGCGGTCCGCCGCGCCTTCGTGCGCTTCTCCAGCTGCGAGTAGTCGAGCAGCCCGGCGATCGCGGCCACGATCGCGCCGACGATCCCGATGCCGATCAGCCAGACGGCTCCACGGGTGAATGCCTCGGTGTCTCCGGTGATGCCGGCGGCGATGTCGAAGATGATGCTCGCCGTCCACGCGCCGATCGGGATCGTGATCAGCAGGGCGTGAAACGGATGTCCGTACGGACCGGCGAGGATCGATCGCGGCCGCTTCGCCCGCCGCAGTGCGCTGTCGTCGGCCATGGTGCTCCCTTCGCGTGGCTCACCCGTATCACGCTAGGTCGTGCGGGCGCGCAGCGAGAGCCCTTGCCGTCGGGCAGCGAAGGCGCTAGGTAGTGCCCCACCGGTCCGGTACGGCGCCTTCCGAACCCGATCGATCAAGCTTTCCGAACCGTCGCGCTTACTGGCGTCGGATTCGCGAAGAGGTCGAGTACCGGGCAGTGCGCGTCGACGGTTGAACGCAGTTCCTGATAGCGGTCCTCCGTTTCCGGACCGACGATGCTGATGCTCAGTCGCACGTCGCTGAAACCAGCGCGAACACCATTGTCGATTCCGAACAGACGACGGGCGTCCAAGTCCCCTTCGGCGACGATGTCGATGGCATCGATCTGGATGCCGAGCGTCTGCGCATAGAGCCGGTAGACGACGATCTGGCAAGCGATGAGAGCGCCGAGTGCAACCTCGACAGGGCTCGCTGCGATGTCGTCGCCAGCGAGTGCCGCAGGTTCATCGATGACGAATTCGTGCTTGCCAGCGGTGATACGGCTAGCGACAGCCCCTTCCCCTGTGCCCCGGATCCGGTAGGTCAGCGCAGCTGCAGCAGGATCGTTGCTGATGCGGCTGGCCCAGGCGGAGCCGGCTTCATTCAGGCGCTTCGCGCGTTCATCGGCGGTTACAGGCAACGGTGCGATGTCGAGAATGGTCATGCACTCCACAGTACGGTCACCCATCGACCCATCTCGGCGTGTGACGCTATGTTTCGCGTGAGCGTGTCAGACGGTGCACGAGCATGACTCCCGCAGCCAGCCCGGCCAGTGCAAGCAGCTTGCGGCGACGGGCCTTGCGGGCACCGCCCCATCCGCCCGTCACGGCTCCGTCGGTGGCGCTGGCGTACAGGATGCCGCTCGTGTTCGGCGTGGACTGCCTCAGTGACAGCTGTCCGAGGTCGACCATCAGCGCCATCAGTCCCTCAGTCATGCCTGGCGTCAGCCGGTGCGAGCGCATGAAGCTCCGACCGAGCGCCCCGACGATGGTCTCGGCCGGATGTTTGACCGACGCCGCGACGATGGCACGCGCCACCTTCTCGGGTGGATACACCGGCGGCATCGCCCGCAGCCGGCGACCGGTGGAGTTTCCGGCGTGCCCAAAAAATGGGGTATCGATCGTGGCGGGCGAGACGGTGGATACGTGGATCCGGCGCAGCCCAGACAGCGCGAGTTCGGAGCGTAGCGAGACGCTGAGGGCCCGCACTGCCGCCTTCGACATGCCGTATGACGCGAAGAACGGCTGCGGCACCGCACCAGCGATGGATGCCACGTTGACGATGGCACCCTCGCCCTGCTCGCTCATCACCTCGAGTGCGGCGCGGCACCCGTAGACGTAGCCCATCACGTTCACGTCGATCACGCGTCGGAAGTCGTCCAGGTCGGTTTCCAGCAGCGTGCCGAAGGTGCCGATGGACGCGTCGTTGACCCAGACGTCGATGCGCCCGAAGCGCTGCTTCGCCACGGTCGCGGCGGAGCGCACCGCGGCGAAGTCCGAGACATCCGCCGCCACGGCCATCGCCTCGGCACCCATCGCCTCGCACTCCTCCACGACGCCGCGCAGGTTGGCGGCGCTGCGGCTGACGAGCACGACGCGCGCGCCCTTCGCCGCGAACTCGAGCGCTGTGGCCCGGCCGATTCCACTGGACGCGCCGGTGATGACGGCGACGGGATGCTTGGCAGTCATGGTGTCTCCTTGGTGTGTGGGCTCCTCTCCACGTTCGTGCTCACGATGGATCACGGCAACGCGTGGACAATTCGCCGGTGCGCGTGATGGGTGTCCTAGTGTTTCGCCATGTCAGACATCGCCCAGCCCAAGCCGCCCCTGATCCTCGGGCTGCTGCCCTTCGCCGGAGTGATCGCATTCGTGATCGCCGAGGTCGCCTACATCATCAGCAGCGGCACCGACGGCCTGCTCGAGGTAACAGCGCTGAACGCTGTGCTGTTCCTCATCGGGTCGAACTCGCTCGGGGCTGGCATCGCGCACCTATTCTTCGCGCATCCGATCGCACGATCAATCGGGTGGCAGACCAGTCCGTTTCAATTCGAGGTGGGCGCCGCGAATCTCGGCATCGGTATCGCCGGGGTGCTCGCCGGCTTCTTCGCCGCCGACTACTGGCTGGCTGTCAGCATCGTCGCGCTCGTGTTCCTGTGGCTCGCAGGTGCCGGGCACATCCGCGAGATCGTCGCCAAGCGCAATTTCTCGATCAACAATGCCGGCCCGATCCTGGTGCTCGACTTCGTCGCGCCGGCGCTCGCGGTGGGGCTCATCGCGTGGCACCTGACCAGGTGACGCGTCAGACGCCGGCAGCCTCGGCGATTCGCGTCCGATAGGGCAGCAGCGCGGCCTTGAGTCCCACGCCGACGACGCCGACGAGCCGATCGTTGCGGAAGTAGCCGACCGCGACCTCACCGTCGAGTTCGCCCTCGAGAATCCGCACCCCGTCGTCGTCGGCCAGCCCGGGCAGACCGTAGGCCTGCAGCCTGATGTCGAACTGGTTCGACCAGAACGACGGCATCGGGGCGAACGGGGTGGCTGCGGCATCCTCGTACCCGCTCGTCAGCCTCGCCCCCAGGACCGCCCCGGCACGCCTGCCGGTGTCGGTGGGGATGTTCCAGTGCTCGACCCGCCGCGCGACGTCATCGAACAGCGGGTTGGGGAACCGCGCGATGTCTCCCACGGCATAAACGTCGTCGAACGCTCGACCGTCCACCGTCACCGCCCGCAGCGCGTTGTCCGTCAGCACGCCGTCCGACAGGTCCAGTGGCGTCGCAGCCAGCCAGCCGTCATTGCAGATCGACCCGATCGCCTCGACGATGACGTCGGCGGGCAGCACCGAGCCGTCGGACAAGTGCACGCCGTCGTCGAGGCTGACGATCCCGGCGGCGAGCATGAACGTCAGCCCCTCCCGCTCAAGCCGGACGCGCAGTTCGTGCGCGAGCAGCTCACCCAGCGGGCGGATCATCGGCTCGGCATTGTGCGTCACGACGGTCACGCGACATCCCAGTTTCGTCGCCGTCGACGCCAGCTCGCAGCCGAGAAAGCCGGAGCCGATCACGATCACCCGTGCGCCGGGTACCAGCTCGGCCCGCACCGCTATCGCGTCGTCGAGCGAACGCACGGCATGCCGTTTGGTCGTGTCGGGCAGCGGCAACCTGCGAGGTCGCAGCCCGGTCGCGATCACGAGCGCCCGGTACGGATGCTCCTCCCCGTCGTCGGTCGTCACCACGCGCGCATCGAGATCGACGCCTCGCGCCGGGGAGCCCAGCACCCACTCGACGTCGGCGGTCTCCGCGCGGGACGGGAAGGCCACCGCCTCGTGCGCGGGGCCCGCCGACAGCGCGTCCTTCGACAGCGGCGGGCGGTTGTACGGCGCGTGCAGCTCGTCGCCGATCATCCGGATGCCGCCGGTGTACCCGGCCCGGCGAAGGGACTCCGCCGTACGCAGGCCGCCCATCGCGGCACCGACGATGACGACCGGAGCCGGCGTCATCCGACGATTCTGATGGCCTGCATCGGGCACACGTCGACCGCATTCTCCACGAGGGGCCGGTCGGCCTCGTCGGCCTCGGCGAGGTACTCGAGCTTGTCGTCGTCGTTGAGCTTGAAGATGTGCGGCGCCTCGAACGCGCACTGCCCGTAGTGCTGGCACTGGTTCATGTCGACGTCGATTCTGACGGTCACTGCCGCTCCTTCACCGTGCTGGGGTACAGATCTCTTGATGGGGTACGGATGCCTCGGAACTCCCAGTCTCCGCCGAGCGCGGTCGACACCACCTCTTCGCTCTCGCTCGGCTGGGCACCGACATCCTCGCGAATGGCGGTAGGCCCCTCCACGATGCGGTTGCTCAGGGTGCCGAGCCCCTCAACCTCGACCTCGACCACATCCCCTGGCGCAACCGGCCGCGAGTTCGCCGGCGTGCCGGTGAAGATCAGGTCGCCGGGAGACAGGGTGATGGTGCGTGCCAGGTCAGCGACCAGGTAGTGCATGTCCCACTCCATGTGGTCGGTCGTGTCATCCTGGCGCACCTCGCCGTTGACGAGCGTGCGCAGTCGCTTGCCGCGGAAATCCCAGTCGGTCACCAGGCCCGGACCGACCGGCGACAGCGTGTCGCTGCCCTTGACCCGCAGCATCGAGCCGGCGTCGGTGTCGCGGAAGTCGTGCAGCCCGAAATCGTTGCCGATCGTGTAGCCGGCGATGAACTCGCCGGCTACATCCGGGGACACATTGCGGCAGGTCGCGCCGATGACGATCACGATCTCCCCCTCGAAGTTCAGCCAGGTGCAGCCTCTGGGCCGCACGACGGCGCCACCGTGACTGTTCAGTGCGGTGACCGGCTTGTGGAAGTAGGTCGGCGCCGGCGGGAGTTGCGTCAGGAACTCCTCCGTGCGGCTGGCGTAGTTCAGGTGCACGGCGAGGATCTTGGTCGGGATGCTCGGCGGCAGGTGCACCGCGTCGGCGACGCTCACCTCCCTGCCGTCACCGGCGACGAGCACGTCGCCGTGCCGCTCCGCCTGCACCGCGGCACCGTCGAGCAAGATGCGCCGGAACTCAGTCACGACTGAGGACCAGATCCTTCGCAGCGGGGAAACCGCCGTCGGGTCGCGGGAACCACACGTGCACCTGGCCCGTCCCGATGGAGTTCTCGTACTCGCTGTACAGCGTGCCGGGTGCGGTGCACGCCTCCTCGCCGATCGCGCCGATGGTCAGCAGCCAGTGGCCGAACATCGCCTCGGGGCGAACCTTGTGGAACGCGGGCATCGTCTCGAGCACCCGCGCGTGATCGCCGGCCTTGAACCACTCGAGCCGCTCGTAGTCGGCCTCTCGCGCGGCGTCGGAGAAGATGTGGGAAGGGTCGGCCATCTCGTGCTTGCGCAGTTCGCGTAGCTTGAAGAACGTGTGGCTGAGCGCCCCGGATGCGAGCAGGATGACGCGTCGGTCGCTCTTGCCGATGGCCTCGCCGATCGCACGGCCCGCACGCAGGAAGTCCTCGTCGATTGCGGTCTGGCAGACGCTGACGCTGACCCACCGCTTGTCGGGGAGCCCCTCGCCGAGGAACTTCCAGAGGTTGATGGTGGCGTACATCACCGGCAGGTCGGGGTCGTCGATCGGTGTGATCCAGGTGCCGTTCTTCTCCGCCTGCTCGCCGATGAGCTCGGCGAGTTCCGGGTCGCCCCGGTAGTCGAAGGCCACGCCGTGCATGCCGCGCGGCAGCTCCTCGGAGGTGAAGAGACCGTGCCGGCGCTCCTGCGAGGTCACGATGAACTCGACCGTCGATGCCCAGTGGCTGTCGAGCACGATCACCGTGTCGTAGTCGTCGCGCTCGAAGACATCCTTCCGAAGCCGCTCGAGGCCTTCAACGAGGGTGGTGTCTTTGCCCTCGTTGAGCTCCATGCGGATCTCGCGCGGCAGCATGATCGTGGGGACGTGGGCGATGAGGCCCACCCCGACAACTTCACCCATGGTTACGAGTCCTTCCATCCGGTCGGTGCGATGACGGTGTTCTTGACGTCGGCGTAGAAGTCGAACGACCAGGTGCCGCCCTCGCGACCGACGCCCGACTTCTTCGAGCCGCCGAAGGGCGCCCGCAGGTCGCGCACGAAGAAGCAGTTCACCCAGATGGTGCCGGCCACCAGCTGCTCGGTGATCGCCCGAGCATGTTCCCGGTCGCCGCTGACGACCACTGCGGCGAGGCCGAACTCCGTGCCGTTCGCGAGCGCGATCGCCTCGTCGTCGGTGGCGAAGGTCTGCATCGTGAGCACCGGACCGAACACCTCCTGGGTGACGATCTCGCTGCCGGGCGGCGGGTCGCTGATCAGCGTCGGCCGGAAGTAGAGCCCGCCGAGGTCGGCGTTCGGCTCGCCGCCGAGCACGACGGTCTGGCCTTCGTCGCGCGCCCGGTCGACGAAGCCCTTGATGCGCTCGAAGTGCGTCCGGTGCACCTGGGGTCCGATGTCGGATTCGGGGTCGCGGGGGTCGCCCTGCTTCAGGTTCCGCGCTTTCGTGGCGAAGGCATCCGAGAATGCTTCTGCAATGTCTTGGTGCACCAGGATGCGCGTGCCCGACAGGCACACCTGCCCTGCGTTGTCGTATTGCTCGACCGCCAGGGATGCCGCGAGCTCGAGGTCGGCGTCGGCGAGCACGATGCACGGGCTCTTGCCGCCGAGCTCGAAGCTGCACGGCGTGAGGTTGTCGGCGGCGGCTCTCGCGATCGTCTTCGCGGTCGGCACTGACCCGGTGAAGGAGATGCGACTGATGCCGGGATGCTTCACGAGCGCCGCTCCCGCTTCGCGCCCGAACCCCTGCACGACGTTGAACACGCCATCGGGCAGACCGGCCTCTTTGGTCAGGTCGGCGAAGTACGAGGCCGTCAGCGGCGTCCACTCTGCGGGCTTCAGCACGACGGTGTCGCCGGCGGCGAGCGCGGGCCCGATCTTCCAGGTGGCGAGCATGAGCGGCGCGTTCCACGGGGTGATCAGCGCGGCGACGCCTGACGGGTCCCAGCTGACGACGTTGGTGTGGCCGCGGGTGTCGAACCCGGGATGCTTCAGGTCGCGTATCGCGTAGTCGGCGAAGAATCGCAGGTTGTGGGCCACGCGCGGCATGACGCCGCGGCGGTTGCTGCGCAGCAGTCCCCCGTTGTCGAGGGTCTCGATGTTCGCGAGCGTCTCGAGGTCGCGTTCCACGAGGTCGGCGACGCGGTGCAGCAGCTCGCCGCGCCCCTGCGCTCCGAGCGCCGCCCAGGCCGGGAACGCCGACCGGGCCGCCGAGACGGCCTGGTCGATCTCCCGCGCTCCCCCTCGGGCGATGTCGCCGAGGAAGCCGCCGTCGATGGGCGAGGTGTTGGTGAAGGTGTCCGCCGAGCCGACGCGCTGACCGCCGATGTAGTGGCGCGTGTCGATGCGCACGCCCGCCACCTCGACGGTGCTCGACGCAGCGGTCGTCGTCATCCTGGCTCGCCCTCAAGTCATTCGGATACTAATGACTCAGCGTAGGGCATCCTCGCGCGACGCGACAAGCGGCGTCAGTCGGGCAGCTCGACGCCGACCGTGATCAGTCGCAGCATCTCGGCCAGCGCGTCACGGCGTGCGGGGTCGATGGGTCCGACGATGCGCTGCTCCTGCAGGTTGAACGCGGGGAAGAGCTCGACCATGAGCGCCCGTCCGGCATCCGTGAGACTCACCTCGACCAGTCGACCGTCGCTGTCGCTGCGCGACCGGGTCAGCCAGCCCCGGCCCTCGAGCGTGGACAGCACGCCGGTGAGCGTCGCCTTCGAGAATCCGCCCTCCAGGGCGATCTGGCGGGTCTCGATCGGCTCCCAGATCCAGGTCACCCAGAGCACGACGAACGCCGTCCAGGACAGGTTGTTCTGAGCGAGCACGCTGCGCTCGAAGTGATTGCGCACCGCGTTGGCGGCCCTGAACAGGTTCGACGCGACGGCCATCGCCGAGTAGTCCAGCGGTAGCCCCCCGAGGCGCGTCGCGACCTGACGCTCGGTTTCGCCGAGGGTGTGTGGTCCAGCCATCCCGCTCCTTTGCTTCTGGTCTGTTCGCCCGACCTCAGGATACTGTTTGTTCGTGTCCGAACAGTGTGGCAGAACCAGGATGGAGGAATCGCGTTGACGTCGACGAAGAGTGTCAGCCTGGCAGACCTCGACCTGTTCGAGCACGGTGATCCGTGGGCTGCCTTCGATCAGTTGCGGGCGGGCGATCCGGTGCACTGGGACGAGGAGGATGCCCCGAACCACGGGTTCTGGTCCGTCACCCGCTACCACGACATCGTGAGCGTGCTGCGCGACACCGAGACGTACTCCAGCGAGCGCGGCACCGTCAACCTCGAGGAGCTCGACGACGAGCAGATCGAGGCGCGCAAGTCGATGCTCGAGACCGACGGCGTGCGGCACCGGTCGCTGCGGCGCCTGATGCAGGGCGAGTTCACGCCCCGCGCGGTGGCCGGCTACGAGACCTTCCTGCGAGGGCTGACCGCGACGACCCTGGATGCCGCCTTCGCGCAGCGCGAGTTCGATTTCGTCGCAGAGGTGGCCGCCGACTTCCCGATCCGGGTGCTCGCCCGCATGCTCGACGTGCCGGAGGCGGACATCTACAAGCTCATCGACTGGGGCAACCGGATGGTGGGCAACACCGATCCGGAGCATGCCGACGTGCTCGCGCACTCGGAGGAGAGTGAGCAGTACCGGCTGCTGCCCTTCCGCTCACCCGCCGCGCTGGAGGTCTTCGCGTACGGCAGGCACCTCGCCGACGAGCGCCGCGGCAAGGACGGCGTCGATCTGGTGTCCCGCCTGATCAACCAGGTGCCGGAAGACGGGGTAGCCCTGTCTGAGCGCGACTTCAACAGCTATTTCCTGCTGCTGGTCGTCGCCGGCAACGAGACCACCCGCCACACCATCACGCACTCGATGCGATACCTCATCCAGAATCCCGATCAGCTCGCGCTGCTGCAGGACCGGCCGGAGCTCATCCCGTGGGCGGTCGAGGAGTTCCTGCGCCTGGCAAGCCCGGTCTTCCACTTCCGCCGCACCGCCACCCGCGATACCGAGCTCAACGGGCGAACCATCAGCGAGGGCGACAAGGTGGTGACGTGGTTCGCCGCGGGCAACCGCGACCCGGAGGTCTTCGCCGACCCTTACCGCATGGATGTGACCCGCAGCCCGAACGAGCACATGTCCTTCGGCCGCGGGGGCCCGCACATGTGCCTGGGCAACGCCCTGGCGCGCCTGGAGATCCGCATCATGTTCGAGAATCTGCTGCCTCGCATCACCGGGATGACCGCGATCGGCGAGCCGGACCGGCTGCGCAGCAACTTCGTCAACGGCATCAAGCGCTTTCCCGTTCGGGTCGAACTGGCGTGAGCGAGCTCCACGCACGACCGCACCCGGTGTGGGGCGACGAGTCGCACATCGTGCAACTCGCCGCCGACTGGTCTGCACAGCGCGTCGTGCGCGTCGCGGACCCGCTCACGACGGCACGACCCGCCTCCGAACTGCGGGCGGCCGCCGCTGAAACCGTGACGCCGGAGGGCATCGGCGCCGACGCCGCCCTGCGGGTCTTCACCGAGGTGCTGGAGCCCGCGACGAGGGCGCAGGATGATCCGTACAACCTGGCGTACATCCCCGCGGCTCCGACGAGGGCGGCCGTGGCGTTCGACCTGGTGACGAGTGCCGCGAACGTCTTCGGCGGCATCTGGGAGGCCGGAGCCGGTGCCATCTTCGCCGAGAACGAGGCGCTGGCCTGGATCACCGGCCTGCTGGGCTGGCCGTCGACATCCGGTGGATGCTTCGTCTCAGGCGGCACGTCGGGCAACCTGTCCGCACTGATGACCGCCCGTGAGACCGCCAAGGCGCGGCGCGGCGGACGTCCCGCGAGCGGATGGCGGCTCGCGTGCGCCGCCAGTGCGCACTCCTCGATCCGCTCCGCGGCGAGAGCGCTCGACGTCGAGGTCGTCGAGGTGCCGACCGACAGCCGCGATCACCTCACCGGCGCGGCGCTACGCGCGGTGCTCGAGTCGGAGCCGGACGTGTTCGCGGTGGTGGCGTCGGCCGGCACCACGAACGAGGGACTCGTCGATGACCTGGCTGACGTGGCATCCGTCGCCGAGGAGTTCGGGATCTGGCTGCACGTGGACGGAGCATACGGCGGTGCGGCGCTCGCGGCCCCGAGCGTGCGGCACCTGTTCGCGGGCATCGAGGCGGCCGACAGCTTCATCGTCGATCCGCACAAGTGGCTGTTCGCGCCGTACGACTCGTGCGCGCTGGTGTACCGCGAGCCCGAGCTGGCGCGCAACGCCCACGCCCAGCACGCGAGCTACCTCGATCACATCGACCGCGAGGTCTGGAACCCGGCCGACTACGCGCTGCACCTCACCCGGCGCGCGCGCGGCCTGCCACTGTGGTTCAGCCTGGCGACCCACGGAACCGACAGGTACCGCGACGCCGTCGAACTCACGCTGACCGCCTCGCGCACGGTCGCCGACGCGATCCGCGCCAGCGATCACCTGCGGCTCGTTCGCCAACCGGAACTGTCCGTGCTGCTGTTCGAGCGGCCGGGGTGGACGCCGGAGGAGTACGCCGCGTGGTCGCGGCGGCTCGCAGACGATGTGGTCATGCTGTGCGTGCCGACCCGATGGCGTGAACGCACGGTGCTCCGGCTGGCGTTCGTGAATCCCGCAACCGACCCTCAGGTCGTGATCGACGCGCTGGATACCCTGCGCTGATCGACCCCGTGCAACTACAGCAGCCCGGCGCGACGCAGGAACGCGTCGACGAGGGCGTTCGCGCGCTGCACCGCGCTCGCCTCCTCCGAGCGGGTGTGCGCGAGCATCGCCGCCGCATCCTGGCCGTCGGCCTCGACCTGTTCGGCACCGCCCTCGCGCAGCCAGCCCTCGAGCATGCTGGCCGTGAGCTCGGGATGGAACTGCACGGCGAGGCTGCGACCGACGGTGAAGGCCTGCGACGCGCTCGCGTTGCGGGCGACCTCGGTCGCGGCATCCGGCAGCGTCCAGCGGTCGTAGTGGAACTGGAACCAGGGGCCCGCGGGCACGAGCGCCGCGTCATCCGTATGGATCGCGGTCCAGCCGATCTCGGCTCGCGGCGCCCTGGCCACGGTGCCGCCGAGCGCGCGGGCCATCAGCTGGCCGCCGAAGCAGACGCCGAGCACCGGGATGTCGCGGTCGATCGCCTCGCGGACCCACGCGATCTCCGGCAGCAGCCAGCGCCCGATGCTCTCGTCGTCCCAGGCGCCCCAGGGTGACCCCATCGGCACGATGAGGTCGTAGCGCGCCAGGTCGGGGAACTCGAACGCGACGTTCGGGGTCGCGAAGTTCGCCTCATCGACGATGAGGATCTCGTCGACCTCGAACCCGTGCTCGCGCAGGCGCTGCGCCAGGGGGCCGGTCGGGCTGACGTGGTCGTGCGCGACGAAGAGGGCTCGCATCGGGTTAGTATCTCACCAATCGTTCAGTGCCGAACGATCTTCCGGAGGACGAATGAGCACCGACCTGACCGACCTGATCGCCACCCTGCGAGCGCGTGACATCGACGTGCTGCGCCTGGTCTTTCCAGACATCCTCGGGATGACCCGGTCCAAGGATCTGCTGGTCAGCCAGCTCGAACACGCGAAGAGTCCGGCGTTCTGTCAGGGCGTGTGGGTGACCACGACCGGTGGCGGGGTGCTCGACGGCAACGACATCATGTCGAGCGGTCTGCCCGACCTGATCACCCGCATCGACCCGACCACGCTGAAGTTCCTGCCGTGGGAGCCCGGCGTCGCCATCGTGATCGCGGACGCGTTCAACGCCGACGAGTCGCCGAGCGAGGTTGCGCCCCGGTCGATCCTGCGAGCGGTGATCGAGCAGTACGCCGCGATCGGGCTCTCCCCCGTCGTCGGCCCCGAGCTCGAGTTCTACATCGCCGATCACGACGACACCGGGTGGCGGCGCAGCATCAACCGCACCGGCCGGGTGTACACCACCGGTGCCTGGGTCGACCCGGAGGGCACCTTCCTGCACCTGCTGCGGATGCTCGACCGCATGGACATCGGCGTGTTCGCGGGCAACCACGAGTTCAGCCCGTCGCAGTACGAGATCAACCTCTGGCATGGCGCCGCGCTCGACGCCGCCGATCGCACGTTCCTGTTCAAGACCGCGGTCCGCGACATCGTCGCGCGCACCGGCAGGCACGCGACCTTCCTCGGCAAGCCGTGGAGCGACGAGGGTGGCAGCGGATTCCACCTCCACGTGTCGGTGGAGGATGCCTCGGGCAGCAACGTCATGTCCGACGGCGGATCCGAGCTCTCGGCGACGGCGAACAGCATGATCGCAGGCATCCTGACCAATGCGCCCGCGCTGGCCGCGCTCACCAACCCGACCGTCAACGCCTACAAGCGACTCGGCCCGGACACGCTGGCGCCGTACCGGGCCAACTGGGGACACGACAATCGCAGCACGATGGTGCGGGTGCCGCCGGAGCGCGGCGCGGGCACCCGGCTCGAGATCCGGCTGGGCGATGGAGCCGCCAATCCCTACCTGATCACCGCAGCCATCCTGGCAGCTGCCCTCGACGGCATCACCAGGTCGCTCGATGCGCCGCCCGCGGCCGAAGGCTGGGCGTACGAGAACGAGGCCGACACCATCCTGCCGATGACCCTGTCGGCAGCCCTCGATGCCCTGGATGCCGACACGGCGCTGCGTGCCACCCTCGGCGCCCCGCTGGTCGACGTGTTCACCCTCATGAAGCGCGACGAGGTGCAGCGCTATGAGGAGGCGGAAGACCCGGCCAGCCGCGACGTCACCCGGTGGGAGCTCGACGAGTACCTCGCCGACTACTGATCTGGCGACTACTGATCTGGCGACTACTGATCGCCGGTCACACCGGTCGTGAGCGGTCGGCCACCAGTGACCCGCCGGCGAAGGTGACGCCGAGCTCGCGGTAGTAGCCGCCGAGCATCTCCCCCACCGGCAGGATCGACCCCAGCTCGTCCCACGGCGAGTCGGCCAGGGCCAGTTCGGCGTCGCCGCGCCAGGCGGGGCCCAGGTCGGCGTCGACGCCGCTCATCGTGATCAACTGGTCGAGAGACATCCCCTGCCCCTGCTGGATCGACGGCATGAACCGGCTGTGGAGCATCGGATGCCCGTTGACGAAACCGTTGGTCTCGCTGGGTTCTTCCAGCGTGACGACGAGCGACGCGAGCCGGTGATCGTAGGCGGCGAGCGAAGCGCCGAGGCGGGAGCCGGCCTGCAGTCGCGGGGTCGCTCGACCGTGGTTGAACAGCCGCGTGACGTGCACGGAGCCGAGCTTCTTCGGGTACCCCTGGAACCAGCCGCGCCCGATCGCGAAGTCGGTCGTCACCCAGATCGCGACGCACCGGCTGTAGACGGTGCCCTGGTACGAGCACCGCACCACCACGAACGCCTCGAGGTACTGCGAGCGGGCGGGGTCGAGCAGTTCGAGCCCGCCCTCGCTGCACGATTGCCAGTCGGCCCAGATGATGGCCACGGCACCAGGATGCTCCGGCGCGAGGTCGATCTCCGGCGGCAGGATCGCGCGGACGTTGTCGGGGTCGGTGAGGTACTCCGCGGTCAGCAGCGTTCCGGAGTAGTACCAGGGCATCTCGGGAACCAGCGCGCTCGCGCCGCGGGGCGTCAGCGGGGGAAGAAAGCCGTGCAGTCCGGTCGAATCCTGGGACGTTGCCATGGGCGGCAGTGTAGCCGCAACCGGTTCGGGTCCGAACGAATTCGTCGAATCGCTTGACGCGGTCGGCCCCGATTCGCCATTGTGTTCTCATCGTTCGGGTACGGACGATTCGGCTGATGACTCGACGAGGAGTATCACCATGGCGCTGACCGACGAAACCACCCGGCAATCGGAGCACGGCCTGCGACGAGGCCGAATCGGGGTGCTCGCCATCGTCTTCTTCGTCGTGGCCGCCGCCGCCCCGCTCGTCGGCATGACCGGAGCCGTGCCGGTGGCCATCGTGCTCGGCAACGGCGCGGCCGCGCCAGGCGCGTACCTGGTCGTGGGCATCACGCTCCTGCTCTTCAGCGTCGGATACTCGGCGATGAGTCAGCGCGTCACCAACGCGGGCGCCTTCTTCGCCTACGTGGGGCGCGGGCTCGGTCGCAACGCGGGCATCGCATCCGCCTTCGTGTCGATCCTCGCCTACCTCGCGATCCAGCTCGCGATCTACGCGTTCCTGGGCGTCGTCGCAGCCGGGCAGATCGGACTGCTGCCGTGGTGGGGCTGGTCGCTGATCGCGTGGGCGCTGGTGACCGCGCTGTCGCTGCTGAGCGTGGACGTCGGCGCGAAAGTGCTCGGAGTGCTCATGCTCTTCGAGCTCGCGTCGCTGGTGATCGTGTCGGTCGCGATCCTCGCCGACGGCGGCCCGGAAGGCCTGAACTTCGGCGCCTCCTTCGCGCCGGACCAGATCCTCATCGGCGGTCTCGCGGGATCGGCAGGGATCGCCTTCGCCTTCGCGTTCGCGTCGTTCATCGGATTCGAGGCGACGGCGATCTACGGCGAGGAGTCGAAAGAGCCCAAGCGGGCCGTCCCCAGGGCGACCTACGCCGCGGTCGTCGTCATCACCGTGCTGTTCGCGCTGACCTCCTTCGCCATGGTCACCGGTATGGGCGCGTCGGGTGCGATCGAGCAGACGCTCGAACGCTCGGGTGGCCTGGAGGATCCGGCCGCGGTGCTGTTCACCCTCGCCGCCGAGTACGTCGGGCCGTGGCTGGCGACGGTCATGGGCATCCTGGTGCTGTCCAGCCTCTTCGCGGGCCTGCTGGCCTTCCAGAACGCGTCGGCACGGTACTTCTTCGCGATGGCTCGCGGCGGGGTGCTGCCGGCGATGCTCGCCCGAACCAACCGTCGCGGTGCCCCGAGCTCCGCCTCGCTGCTCACCACGGTGATCGCCGGAGTGGTCATCGTGATCTTCGCGGTCTTCCAGCTCGATCCGTTCCTGACCATGTTCAGCTGGTTCAGCGGCCTCGCGGTGCTGGCGATCGTGGTGATCGAGATCCTTGTCTCGATCGCCGTGATCGTTTACTTCCGGGGCAACCGCGATGGCGAGAATGTCTTCCAGTCGGTGATCGCCCCGGTCATCGCGATCATCGGACTCGCCGTCGGCGCGTACCTGCTGATGTCCCGATTCGCGATCCTCGCCGGCACCGCCGCCGAGGGCGTCGACCCCACCGTGACGCCGTGGAGCATGAGCGCGATCGGTTGGGTGCTGGTGCTGCTGCCCTTCGCGGTACTGCTGATCGGGTTCGTGGTCTCGCGCGCGCGCAAGTCCGTCAACGACGAGCTGCTGCGCGACGTGATCTCGTGAGCCGCCGCTAGCGGAGCACCGCGCCGGTCTCGCCCGAGACCACGAGATCGGCGCGGTGCATCGTCGACTCGATGAGCTCGGCGTTGCGTCCGTCGACGGATTCGGCCCACGCTTTCGCGGCCGCCTCGGTGCGCCCGCCGTGCTGGTGCCGCTGCACGAGCCGGGCGACCCGCACGGCATCCGGGGTTTGGCAGAACCACGCCTCGTCGAGCAGCGCCTTCACGCCGCTCCACGGCTCCCGGCCGACCAGCAGGTAGTTGCCCTCGACGATCACGAGTCGCGTCCCGGGCTCGATGGCGGTTTCGCCCGCAATCGGCTCCTCGATGCGGCGGTCGAAGCTCGGCGAGTACACCGTGTGATCGGTCTCCTCGCGGAGTCGACGTAGCAGGGCGACGAAGCCCCAGCCGTCGAACGTGTCGATCGCGCCCTTGCGCTCGCGGCGTCCGAGCCGGGCGAGGGTGGACTCCGCCAGGTGGAAGCCGTCCATCGGCAGGTGTGCGGCTATCGGTTCACCGGCGGCCGCGTTCACTCGTTCGGTAAGCCTGAGCGCCAGCGATGTCTTGCCCGCGCCCGGACTGCCGGCGATGCCCAGGATCGCGCGGCCCGTGCCCCCGGGCAGCAGGGCGAGCGCGCGTGCGGCGAGGGTGGGTGCCATGTGTTCCATTGTGCGGGTGTGAGGCGCACGTTTCCTTCGCCGTACCGTGGCTGACTGCTCCGACGGCATGCCGAGAGAACTGCTGCGCTGCAGGGCTTGCACTTGCCGTGCAGGTCAGGGAAGGTTTGCCCGGTCGAACTCCGACTGCAGGCGCGGTCGACGGCGGTGAGTCTCGCGGAGCCCCACGATCAAGGCATCGACCTCAGTAGCGCGATTGGTGTCCGCTGCGAGCTTGCGCATGCGAGCGAGGCGGCGCGCGGCATCCTTATAGAACTGAGCGCCGGTGCCCTCCAGCGTGCCCTCGACAAGCGATCGGTGGATGTCGAGGGTCGCGAGCGGATCAATACGTTCGTACTCCTTGATCAAGTCGCTCCAAGTGCGAGCGTTCGTCAGCTCGAGTCGGTGAGCCAGCTCCCACGCCCGCTGCGGGTCGCGCAAGCCGCGCAGTGCAAAGCCGACAGCATCATCGGGACGCGACTCGAGTGCGCGCATCACACTGGCCTCGTGCTCGGGCCACGCACGACCAGTTGCCTCCTTGAGGCGCGCCGCGGTGACGGCCGAGGGCCAACGCTCGAACACGTATCGCCGAGCCGCGAGCAGATCGACGGGCCGGTGCGTCGCGAGCAGCTCGCACCAGTACTCAGATGCTCGCTGGGACTGGTGCCCGAGGCCGAAGTTGGTCGCCTGCTCGGCCCACTCGATCGCGAGGTCGGTTTCGCCGATCTCGGCGAGCGCCTCGGCGGTGTCCCGCAACCAGGTCGCCACGCGGCGGTCGCGAGCGTGCGTGCGAATGATCGCGTCGACGTCGCGGTCGAGCACCGCCAGGCGGCGGTCGTTCCATTCGAGCACCCATCGACGGTGAGCGCCGGGCCCGGTCCATCGGTTCGAGTCGGTCTCCGGCGCAAGGCCGATCCTCATCTCGTCCAATCGCTCTCGGTATGCCCGCAGACCCAGCTCACCGAGAGCGGGCGCATAGGCCACCGGATCAAGCTCGAAGTAGTCCACCTCGCCGTCGAACTGGAACGCGAACATCCACTCCACCAGCCTCGACGGAGACGTCTTTGCTGCGGCCGCCAGTCGCGGATGCAGTTCGAGCAGCCGTCGGCACGCATCGCCGATGATCCCGCTCGAGTCGTCGGCACGAGCGATGACACGGATGGAACTGGCCAGCGCTTTGTGAACGACTGCGTACGCCTCGGTGGGCTCAACTGTTGGAATCGCATCTTCGAGAATGTCGATGGCGTGGTGCATCTGCGCGCCGTGCGCGTTCGACGCGCTCCAGCGGTGGATGTCAGCGCGGGTGCGGATGAGGGGTAGCACCTGGTCGGCGAGAGATGTCACGGGACCATTGTTGCGCTGACCGTTGCGCACCGTCGCTCAGGTTGTCGTCGGGCCGTACTCTTGACGCATGAGCACCGCCAGTGCATCGCGTTGTGCGTCTGAGTTCGTTGACCAGGGCCGGGTTTTTATTGCCCTCATCTGGG
>VFQO010000625.1_pt1 | contig 35469 bp, 20 predicted proteins | sample 3512331 | NCBI WGS metagenome assembly VFQO01 (sample SAMN10412371, study PRJNA504923) | tailings metagenome | isolation source: Replicate 3 from Balatoc abandoned mine | place: Philippines: Itogon, Benguet | collected 2017-08-28 | reverse complement strand
TCAAAAGGCAAAAAGCCCTCAAAAGCTTTTTTGCCTTTTGTTTAAAAATTGCACTAATCAGTTGAACTCAGCTATCTTTATCCAATTGAAAAAAGGTATTGCTATATTGTTCCTTTCCATTTATCTCTGTACAGTTACCGAGGCACATGAGTTGTTGAAATTACCTGTAATATTTCAGCACTTTATTGAGCATCAGACAGAGGATAACAGTATAACTGTTTTTCAGTTTTTAAAAATTCATTACGGTCAAGATGACGTGCAGGATGATGATTATGCAAGAGACATGCAACTTCCATTTAAAACTGCGGGTGAATTCTTTGCTTCTTCTGTAACGGCATTCGTTCCTTTAAATTCAATTATTGTACTGTCATATCCTACAATTATTTCAGATAATCAATGGAAAGGACATGGCTCCCCCAAGTTGCATTCTAATTATCAGGTAAATATCTGGCAGCCTCCCAAGCTTTGTTTAATTGCTTAATACAAAGTCTTCCTTTTACAGGTATTTTCAAATAATATTTAACGAACAATAATGCTAACAAGAATTATTGAGTTTTCCGTTAGGAATAAACTCATAGTAGGATTATTTCTGGTGGCACTCATTGGATATGGTACAATTGAATTAACCAGACTTCCCATTGATGCAGTGCCCGATATTACCAATAACCAGGTGCAGGTAATTACAGTAGCTCCTTCATTTGGTGCTACCGATATTGAGCGGCTGGTAACTTTCCCCATCGAACAGGCTAACAATAATATATCCGGACTTCTTGAAATCAGAAGTTTTTCAAGATTTGGATTATCGCTGGTGACCATTGTATTTGATGATAACACGGATATATATTGGGCAAGACAACAAGTGGCAGAGCGATTATTACAGGTACAATCCCAAATCCCCGCAGGGATTGGAACACCCCAATTAGGGCCGGTTTCAACAGGGTTGGGCGAAATATACCAATACGTAGTTAGGCCTGAAAAAGGGTATGAAAAGCAATACGATATTACTGAATTAAGAACTATTCAAGATTGGATTGTACGTAGACAATTATTAGGAGTAAAGGGAGTAGCAGAAGTGAGTTCTTTTGGAGGAAAGCTTAAGCAATATTCTGTGGAGATAGATCCCTCCAAATTGTTAAGCTACAATATCACTATCTCCGATGTTTTCAATGCACTGGAGTCTAATAATCAAAATACAGGGGGTGCATATATTGAAAAGGGCCCTACTGTATTGTTTATCCGTTCTGAAGGTTTGCTGGGTAATATTGAAGACATCCAGAACATCGCAATCAAAAAAATTGCAGGCGGAACACCGCTTTTTATCAGAGACGTTGCTGAAGTAAAGATTGGACATGCCACCCGATATGGAGCACTGACTTATAATGATCAGGGAGAAGTTGCTGGAGCGGTGGTGATGATGCTCAAAGGAGCAAATAGTAATGTGGTAATTAAAAATGTAAAAGAACGAATTGCACAAATACAGAAATCCCTGCCAAAAGGGGTTGTGATTGAACCTTTTCTCGATAGAACCAAAATGGTAAACAATGCCATTGGAACCGTAGAGAAGAATTTATTGGAAGGAGCGCTGATTGTGGTTTTTGTACTGGTGATTTTCCTAGGCAATTTAAGGGCAGGATTGATTGTGGCATCGGTGATTCCGTTGTCTATGTTGTTTGCGGTTATCATGATGAATCTGTTTGGAGTGAGTGGGAATCTCATGAGTTTGGGGGCACTCGATTTTGGATTAATAGTAGATGGGGCAGTTATTATTGTTGAAGCGGTTATGCATCAGCTGAGTCATAGTAAAAAGTTTGCAGTGGTCAATCGATTGTCTCAGCAACAAATGGATAAAGAAGTAAATCATTCGGCCAGTAAGATGATGAATAGTGCGGTATTTGGTCAGATTATCATATTGGTTGTGTACCTGCCTATTTTCACTTTACAGGGTATTGAAGGAAAAATGTTTAAGCCCATGGCGCAAACTGTTGCCTTTGCTTTATTGGGAGCCTTCCTTTTATCTCTTACCTATATCCCAATGATGAGTTCAGTATTCTTAAGCAAGAATATTACTCATAAAGCAACCTGGTCCGATAAAATTATGGGCCAGCTGGAAATGAGTTACAAGAACTTACTTTCAAAAGTTATTGGCTTTCCTAAAATGGTATTAGCCATCGTAGTAGGATTATTTATTACAGCAATGGTCGTTTTATCAGGTTTGGGTGGTGAGTTTATCCCAGCTTTAGAGGAAGGAGATTTTGCGGTTGAAACAAGGGTGCTTACCGGTAGTAACTTAAATACAACCCTGGAGCGCACACAGAAGGCGGCTGGGTTGTTAATCAAAGAATATCCCGAGGTAGAAAAAGTGGTAACCAAAATTGGTAGTGGTGAAATCCCAACAGATCCAATGCCTATGGAAGCCAGTGATTTAATGGTAATTCTGAAACCCAAAGAGGAATGGACATCTGCGAAAACCTTTACTGAGCTGTCAGAAAAAATGGGTAATACTTTAGCAGCGGTTCCCGGTATTACAACCGGATTTCAGTTCCCGGTGCAGATGCGCTTTAATGAGTTAATGACAGGGGCAAGACAGGATGTGGTATGTAAAATCTTTGGAGAGAATTTGGATAGTCTGGCTACTTATGCAGCTATGGTAGGAAAAATTGCGGGAACTGTAGAAGGTGCCGTAAGTGTGTATGTGGAATCTGTAACAGGAATGCCACAGATTTTGATTGAATACAACCGCAATACCATTGCCCAGTTTAATTTGAATATTAGCGAGATCAATAAAATTGTAAACGCCTCTTTTGCTGGTCAAAGTGCTGGGTTGTTATTTGAAGGTGAAAAGCGATTTGATCTGGTGGTCAGAATTAAAGGAGAGATGAAACAAAACCTGAAAGACATTCAGCAATTGTTAATTCCTACCCCAAGTGGTGTTCAGGTGCCATTGTCTCAGCTGGCAACTGTAACCATTAAAGACGGTCCCAATCAAATCCAAAGAGAAGATGCTAAAAGGAGAATTATCATAGGATTCAATGTGCGCGGACGAGACGTAGAAAGCATTGTAAATGAATTACAGCAGAAAATAGAAAAGCAGGTAAAGTTCCCTCCTGGTTACTATATAACTTATGGAGGAGCATTCGAAAATTTAAATGCAGCCAAGGCAAGACTAATGATAGCCGTTCCGGTTTCTTTGTTATTGATATTCTTGTTATTATATTTTGCTTTCAATTCTATTAAGCATGGGTTGCTTATTTATTCTGCTATTCCTTTATCGGCTATTGGCGGTATTTTCTTCCTAGCACTCAGAGACATGCCATTCAGTATCAGTGCTGGTGTTGGCTTTATTGCCTTGTTTGGAGTAGCTGTATTAAATGGAATTGTATTAATCGCAGAATTTAACAGACTTAAAAAAGATGGGATGGAAGATCTTAGAGAAATTGTATTAATAGGTACCAGTTTAAGATTAAGGCCAGTGTTAATGACTGCATTTGTTGCTTCATTGGGCTTTTTGCCAATGGCATTGAGCAATGGCGCAGGTGCTGAAGTGCAAAGACCGCTGGCCACGGTTGTAATTGGAGGGCTTTTGATTGCTACATTCCTGACCTTATTTGTTTTACCTGTTTTGTACATTATGTTCGAAAAGGGTTTCACAAATCCAGGTAAACCAGTTAAAGCCACAACCCTGGTGATTGGATTGTTGTTTGCCGCCACTAACTTAATGGCACAAAATAATAATCTGCCAAATTCATCCAGATACACTCCTGATTATTCAGTTAAAAAGATAGCGTTGAAAGCGGCTATTGATTCTGCTATCCAGAATAATCTGGTATTGAAGAATGAACAATTAAAAGCAAAATATCAGGAGATCTTGATTGGCACAGCGGGTCATTTGCCAAAGACTGTATTGATTAGTGAAATAGGACAAATCAACAGTATTTATAATGATACCCGATTTGGTGTAACACAGTCTACTGCATTTCCAACCGTTTACAAAAGAGAAAAAGCTTTGCTGCAGGAGGAATTCAAAAGCAGTGTTTTGAATATTGCCGTGCAGGAAGCCCTTTTGAGAAAACAGGTTCAGCAAGTATATTATTCACTGGTTTACATGCAAAAGAAAAAAGCGTTGCTACAGTTTTCTGATAGCCTATATGCAGCTTTTTTCCAGAAGTCTGTCCTTCGTTTAAAAACAGGAGAAACCAATATTCTAGAAAAGACAAGCGCAGAAACCTTGCTGGGTCAAATTAATGTGCAAAAAGATCAATTGCTCAAAGATGAAGCAGCCATGCAGTTACAATTCCACTTGTTGTTGAATACAAATGATTTTATGGTTCCAGCCAATGAAGACAAACCACTGGAAGTATCTTCAATTTTAGATACTGCACTAATAAATAATCATCCAGTATTGCAAAGCATACAACAAGAACAACAAATTGCGCAGGCAGGAGTTGCTTTTGAGCAAAGTAAATTGTTGCCAGATCTTTCTGTTGGTTACCTGAACGGAAGTATTCGGGGAATTGGAGCCGATGATAAATTTTATGCAGGCAAAAGATTCAGTGCATTTCAGCTGGGGATAGGTATACCCATTTTTAATAAAGCTCAGAAAGCCAGAATCAATAGTGCAACACTTAATGAGAAAATTGCCCAATCGCAATACCAGCAGGTAAAGCAACAGATTAGTACAGAATACCAGGTGGCCATGGCACAGTATCAGAAATTTCAGGCGACAGTGCAGTATATGGAAAAGACCGGTTTAAAAAATGCACAGATCATTACAGAGACCGCCAACAAACAGTTGGCTGCGGGAGAAATCAACTATCTGGAATGGGTTCAGTTGATTAATCAGGCAACCCTGGTTAAAAGCGATTACATAGAAGCCGTCAGGAGTTTAAATGAATCCATCATTCAATTAATTTACTTTATTCAATCTAAATAACTATGAAACAATATTTTATTATACTTGCTTTTACCTTAGCTCTAATAGCTTGCGGAACCAAGTCTGGTTCAGAAGCAGAACGGGCAACTGATGCAGTTGGAATGGATACCATTACCGTAACAGATGCCCAAATTAAGAATGCCGAATTTCAAACAGGCCCTTTGCAAACAGGTGAAATGTCTTCCCTTTTAAAAGTAAATGGTAAAGTAGATGTGCCACCTCAGAATATGGTTTCAATTAGTGTACCACTAGGCGGGTATTTAAAAACCAGCAAATTGTTGCCGGGTATGCATGTAAACAAGGGTGAAGTATTGGCCGTAATGGAAGACCAGCAATATATTCAATTGCAGCAAGATTATTTAATGGCAAAAGTAAAATTGAGCCAGTTAGAAAAGGAATATGCAAGACAAAAGGAATTGAATGCCAGTCAGGCTTCCAGCGATAAAATGTTGCAGCAGGCAGAAGCCGATTTAAAATCACACAGAATTCTTTCAGCAGCATTGGCGCAGAAACTTCAACTGGTAGGCATTCAGCCGGCCAATCTTACAGAAAACAATATCAGTAAGAGTGTCAATATTCATTCGCCTATTGATGGATATGTAACCAAAGTGAATGTGAATATTGGGAAATATATTTCTCCTACAGAAATCATGTTCGAGCTGGTTAATCCTACCGATATTCATCTGGCTTTGAAAATTTTTGAAAAGGATTTGCCCAAGTTGTTTATTGGGCAGGAACTGATAGCCTATACCAATAACAACGCAAACAAGAAATACGATTGTGAGGTATTGTTAATGGGTAAAGACATTAATGCGGAAGGGTATACAGATGTTCATTGTCATTTTGAACAGTATGATAAAGTATTAATCCCGGGCACTTATATGAATGCCGAAATAAAAGTAAAAAACCGTCAGGCAATTGTGTTGCCGGCTGAAGCCATCGTTCGACATGAAGGAAAGCATTTTATTTTTAAAGAGGTTTCCAAACAGAAATATGCCATGCTGGAAGTGGAAGTGGGTGAAACGGAAAATGGGTTAACCGAGCTGTTGGTTCCAGAAGCTATGCTGAAGGAATCTGGGATATATGTAACAAAGGGGGCCTATACTTTGCTGATGATGTTAAAGAATGAAGCAGAGTAATTAAATTGCGGCCAATCTCTTCATATATGATGAATCGCCGGATAGTTAAATTGATGTTTGTTTTTCTTTTACTTGGGGTAACCTTCTCAAGTGCTGCACAAACCCTTGACCAGTTGGTAAAGCGCGGTCTGCAAAGGATGGCAGTTAAGAATTATAAAGGGGCAATAGAAGATTTTACTCTGGCTTTGGAAGAAACTCCTGATGATATCAATTTGTTTCTGAATCGGGCGATTGCCAAAAGAGAGCTAAAAAATTATGAAGGTGCTATAGAAGATATAGGATTTGCATTGGAAGTAAAAGACACCGATGCAAATTTATATTTTAACAGAGGGATTATAAAAGGCCTTGCAGGGGATGCTGCCGGAGCGGTAGAAGACTACAATAGAGCTATCAGTTTAGGGCCCGCAACCGCCAATATGTTTTTTAACAGAGGGATAGAGAAAGAGCACACAGAAGATTATGCAGGGGCACTGAAGGATTATAACCGCGCATTGCAACTAAAGCCCAATTATGGCGAAGTGTACTTTAACAGAGGAGTAGTTAAATATGCTTTAAAAGATATTGCAGGTGCATTGGCAGACTACAGCAAAGCCATTGTTTTTAATCCTGAAAACACAGATGCCTGGTTCAATCGAGGCTATGTAAAAGCCAGACAGAATAATCATAAAGCAGCTTTGCTCGATTTTGACAAAGCAATTTCACTAGATCCTGCTGCAGATATTTATTTTAACCGTGGTATTTCAAAAGCTGCATTAAACAATCACAAAGCTGCCATTGAAGATTACAATGAAGTCATTGCCATTGACTCTTCGGTAGAGAATGTTTTTTTTAACAGGGCTATTAGCAAGATACAGTTGAAAGATTTTGATGGTGCGCTGCCCGACTTGGATTTGGCGTTGGAAAACAATCAATCCAGTCCGGATATTTATTTTAATCGGGGTATTTTGTATCGCAATAAGAAGCAGTTTAAAGCGGCCAAAGAAGATTTTGACAGAGCAATAGTATTGAACCCTAAGAATGCAGATTTATTTGTAAACAGAGGATTGATTCAGCTGGAATTGTCAGACACAGCCGCTGCAGTAGATGATTTCTCCAGTGCCATTGATTTAAATAAAAAGAATGTAAGCGCTTATTTCAACAGAGGCCTTCAATTTGAACGTTCTGGCGATTTTGAAGCTGCATTAGAAGATTACAATCAGGCTTTGAAACTGGATCCGGGATATGGCGATATTTATTTCAATCGCGGCTACGTAAAAAATGCATTGGGCGATAAAAAAGGAGCACTGGCAGATTACAACAGTTGCATCCGTTTAAGACCCGGAAATGCAGGCGCCTGGTACAACAGGGGATTGGCCAAATACGCAGCAAAAGATTTGGCTGGTGCATTGGCAGATTATAACCGTGTAATTCAGCTGGACCCACAAATGCCCAATATATTTTTTAATCGGGGGATTGTAAAAGGGCAACTTAAACAGTACGCTTCCGCTATTGCTGACTATGATAAAGCCATAGAGCAGGACCCTAAAAATGGTGACATATTTTTAAACAGAGGGATTCTAAAAGTCATTTTAAAGCAAAATGCAGATGGTTGCGCCGATTTACAAAAAGCAGCAGCTATGGGTGTTTTTGCGGCTACCATTGAGTTAGAGAAATCCTGCAAGTAATACCGTTTGTTGAATTAATATACCATTAACACCAATAAAAGTTAAAACTAATGCCAAAACTGTAATATTGGTATTAGTTATTATACTAATGGGAAAAATTAAACCAACAAACATGAAAAAGCTTTTATTATCTGCATTTGTTTTATTTACTGCAGTAATCAGTTTATCTGCACAAACCGTTGATGAAATAATCAATAAGTATGTTCAAGCCATTGGGGGCGCGGAAAAATGGAGTAAGGTCCAATCGCTTAAAGTTGAAGGTCAAATTGAAGTGCAGGGCATTGCCATTCCATTTACTATGCAAGCTGTACATATGAAGGGCATGCGGGTAGATGCAGAATTTCAGGGAAGTAAAATTATTGATATCACTACGCCAACCAAAGGATGGTCTCAAAATCCATTGATGGGTAAAACCAGTCTGGAAGAAATTACTGCCGATGAATTGAAGACGAAATTAGACGAATTGGATGTGCAGGATGAGTTTGTAAACTACAAGGAAAAAGGTTCAACCGTAGAATATTTAGGAAAGGAAGAAGACGAAGGTGCTTCTTACCACAAAGTAAAATTGACCACTAAAAACGGCAATGAAAAAACTTACTATTTCGATTTGAATACTTTTTTAATTTACAAGGAAGAAACTACTGTAAAGCAGCAGGGACAAGAAATTAAGCAAGCTGTAAAATACCTGGATTATCAGACTTTGGAAAATGGTATTAAAATGGCTTTTAAGTCAGACATGGGAATGATGATGATGGTAACTAAAAAAGTTACCGTTAATCCAACAATTGACGAAGCTATTTTCTCAGGCAAATAATTTATTATGCGCAAACTTTTTTTGTTCCTGATTACAGGAACCGCATCCTTATTGCATGCACAAAACATACCCTCTCTAAACACTGCACAGTTTCAGGTACTGGGTGCAAGGGCATTGGGACCATCAACCATGAGTGGAAGAATTACTGCTATTGAAGGTGGGTACGCAGATGGACAGCTGAACTTATATGTAGGAACAGCAGGAGGGGGAATCTGGAAGTCGCAGAATGGTGGTCAGTCATTCAGTCCCATATTTGATAAATACATACAATCAATTGGTGCAATTGCCATAGAACCCGGTAACACAAGGGTGGTGTATGCAGGAACGGGAGAAAGCAATATGCGCAATTCTGTTTCCTTTGGTACAGGTATTTACAAAACAACAGACGGTGGAAACAATTGGCAAAAACTGGGTTTGGATAGTACGGAGCATATTGCTAAAATTCAGATTGATCCATCTGATAAGAAAGTAATATATGTAGCTGCACCGGGTCCTTTATTCAAATCGTCTTTGCACAGAGGCTTGTATAAATCTGCGGACGGGGGCAAAACATGGAATAAGATTTTATTCATTGATGAAAATACGGGTTGTGCTGATATAGCAATCAGTCCCACGAATCCTAATATTATTTTTGCAACCACCTGGGAGTTCAGAAGAAAGCCCTTTTCGTTTGTTTCTGGTGGAGCAGGATCCGGTTTTTATAAATCCGTTGATGGAGGTAAGACCTGGAAAAAATTAACCATAGGATTACCGGAAGGCAAACTGGGAAGAATCATTGTTACAGCAAATCCTTCCAAGCCTTCTCATTTATTGGCATTGGTAGAAGCAAAACAATCAGGCTTGTATCAATCCAGTGACGACGGGGAGTCATGGTCGCTATTAACTACGGCTACAGGACTAATGGCTCGTCCATTTTATTTCAGTACCCTGGTAATAGATCCAAAAGATCCCAAGCGAGTGTACAGACCTAGTTATGATTTTTCCTATTCAAATGATGGAGGCGCAACTTTTAGCAATACCGTTATTGGCGGGGTAGCACCGCATGCCGATCATCATGCGCTGTGGATTAATCCAAGCAATACGGATATGTTGTTTTTAGGAACAGATGGAGGAGTTTACCTGAGTTATAATAAAGGTATAACCTGGCAGTTTCTTAACAATTTACCAGTAGCTCAGTTTTATCATGTAAGTGTAGATAATCAAACACCATATAATGTATATGGGGGATTACAGGACAACAATAACTGGATGGCTCCCAATACGGCACCAGGCGGTGTTGCGGCAACAGACTGGAAAGCACTAGGAGGAGGCGATGGCTTCTGGGTACAGCCTGATGTTGTTGATGAGAAGATTATTTATGCGGAATCGCAGGGTGGAGAAATGTATCGTATCAATCTCCGAACCGGATTGTCAAGTACAATGAAACCCAAAAAGCAATCAGGAGAAGAAGATCATCGGTGGAATTGGAATACTCCGATTGTAACAGGTAAATCCAGTTTAAAAAATGCTGCAGGAAAACCCCTCGGCAATTTATATGTAGGGGCACAGTATCTTTTCCGATCCAGAGACAATGGAGTTAACTGGGAAAGGATTTCTCCGGATTTAACCACTAATAATAAAGCAATTCACAATAAGTCTGAAAGTACTGAAAGCATTACGGGGGATAATACCAGTGCAGAAAATCATGGAACCATTTATACGATTGTTCAGCATCCTGCTAATGAAAATAATATCTGGGTAGGAACCGATGATGGTAATTTAATGGTAACCTATAATGGAGGTAAAACCTGGGAAAATAAAAATGCCGGAATGGCAAAAGCAGGTGTGCCTGCACAGGCCTGGATCAGCAGCATAGAATTGTCTTCGCATAATCCTAAAAGAGTATTTGTAACCCTTGATCATCATATGTATGGTGACAACAATACTTATGTAGTTGTCAGCAATGATGGAGGCAATACCTTCAGCAAGTTTGAATCGGAAGAATTCAGTGGTTATGCGCATATCATCAGAGAAGATTTTAAATCCCCAGATTTACTTTTCTTAGGAACAGAATCCGGATTTTTTATTTCACTAAATGCGGGTAAATCCTGGATGAGAAGTAAATACCAGAATCTGCCCTGGTATAGCCTGGTTCGCGATATAAAAATTCATCCGGCCACAAGTGATTTGGTTATTGCTACTCACGGAAGAGGGGTTTATATTGTTGACAATATTCAGCCATTGAGAGAAATGGTTAAATCTGATCTGAGTAAATCATTTTTATTCTACCCGATTCAGCCCTTCAAATATGAATATGGTGCACAATTTCCGCAAGCCGCTTCCAATTTAACCGGATATACAGGAGCCGCAAAATCACTTGCTCCAACCTTTTATTATTACCTGAAAGAAAGAAGCAATGATGCAGTGAAGATTGAAATTTATAACAGTGATAATAAGAAAATCAAAGACTTAAACGGAACAGGAGTTAAAGGATTAAACAAAGTAATGTGGACCCTAACATCCAATCCTCCAAAAGTTGCCAAGGGTGGGTTTGTTGCACAATCTTCTGTGCAATATGCGGGTGTATTTGGTCCTAAAGTACCCGCAGGAAATTACAGAGTAAAAGTAAAAGCCGGAAAAGACAGTACCGAGCAGATATTGCAGGTTTTGCCTAATCCTTCAGCTGGATTAACTGCTGCTGCCCTGCAGAAATTGTATCAGCAAAATATGCGAATGTTCACCTTAATTGAGCAGTTGGCTGACATGGTTACCAGCATTGATTCCAGTTTGAACAGTTATGCAAAAGATACTGCCAGTGCCGAATTGAGTAAATCTAAGCAAGCAAAAGAAAAAATGACAGCCTTGGATTCCTTCAAAAAAGAATTGCTGGAATTAAACCGCAAGTCTATTTTCTTTGATGAAGTTAAATTCAGACGTAAACTCACCGATTTTTATCTGGATCTGGTAACGGCGCTGGAACCTTTATCGCCTAATCAAGAAAAAGGGATCGATCTGCTGGAGGCAGAATTCAAGCAATATCAACTTCGACTGAAAGCCCTCCGTTAATGGCACTATGAATTATATTTTAACATTTGGTCCAACAAAACCGCAAAAAATACCTGCTTTATGCAGGTATTTTTATTATTATATGCGTCATTTTGCGGCTTTTTGAAAATTCCTGCATTTTAGTCTTTTTTAATGTGACCTTTCGTACTAATCTGCTCATATTTACGTTCATAATCACCAATTTTTCTATTAAAAACTTTGCTTATTCATGCAACTTTTCAATAGGGGAAATGGTCCTTAATTAGGTACAAACCATTCATATATAGGTGACGAACAAATTTTTCTAAATTTTCTATTAAGATTTAACAAAAATTTTGTTTAAACCAAAAAATGTGTATTTTGTACACGCTTAATAACCAGTAAACTGCCATTTATGAATCTAAGACTGCTTGCTAGGCCCATTTTAATGGGAGCCTTCGCTTGTCTGTTTGCCATCTTTTCGTATGCGCAAACAAAAACAGTTACCGGTAAGGTAACTGACTCAAAGGACGGATCACCGCTCGCTGGTGCATCTGTAGTAGCTAAGGGAACTTCAACCGGTACCCAGTCGGGTGCAGACGGTTCCTACAAATTAACTGTTCCTTCTTCAACCAAAACGCTAGTGATTTCTTTCGCTGGTTACGGTAATGTGGAAGTGAACATTTCTTCTTCTAACACAGCCAATGCACAATTAACATCTACCGCTGATGCGTTGTCAGATGTAGTTGTAATTGGTTATGGTAGCAGAAAATCAAAAGACGTAACAGGTTCTGTTGCGCGTGTAACGGAGAAGGACTTTAACAAAGGTCAAATTGCTTCTCCCGATCAATTGTTACAGGGTCGTACTCCCGGTGTGTTGGTAACTCCATCAACAGGTGAGCCAGGTGCTGCTGCAACAATTAATATCAGAGGTACCGGATCTATCAGTGGTGCTCAGGAACCATTATATGTAATCGATGGAGTTCCATTGATTCAAGGTGGTACTTTGGGTTCTGCAAGTGGTGTTGAAGGAAGTACAACTCCTAAAAACCCATTGATCTTCTTAAACCCTAATGATATTGAGAGCATTACTGTATTGAAAGATGCATCTGCTGCTGCAATCTACGGATCCAGAGGTGCGAATGGTGTAATCTTAATCACTACCAAGCAAGGTAGAGGTGGCAAAGCTGGTGTCTTCAATTTTGGAGCAACTACCAGTTTAGCAAACACTGCTCGTCGTTACGATTTGATGAATGCACAGGACTTCTTATTAGCAGCTAAGAGAGCTAATATTGATGGTGGTGCAGATCCAGTTGCTGCTGCTGCAGCGGTAAGAGGAATTGACAATGGTGCTAGCACCGATTGGCAAGACCAAATTTTCCGCCAGGCGATTTCCCAGAACTATAACCTTAGCTGGGCTTACAGCAACAAGGGAACTACTGCAAGATTAAGTGCTTCTTATGATGACCAACAAGGTATTGTAAGAAACAGTGGTCTTAAGCGTATCACTACCCGTGCTAATCTGGGTCAGAAATTATTCAACGACAAGTTGAAATTAGAAGCGAATATTACTTATTCTAATACTAAGAACCAATATGCTCCATTGTCTAACAATGCGGGTTATCAGGGTTCTTTGTTAGGAGCTGCTTTACAGTTGAATCCAACCAATCCTGTTTATAACAGAGATGGTTCATTCTACCAGCCTGGTGATCAGCGTAACCCGGTTCAAATGCTGGCTTACTTTGATGACCGCGACTTCGTAAACAGATTCTTAACCAATTTATCTGCTACTTACCAAATTACACCAAGTTTATCTTACCGTGCGGTTTTAGGTTTGGATAATGCAAAGTCTGAGCGTACAGCATTTGCAGATCCTCGTTTGGGTACAAACGCTTATGGCGGTACTATCAACGTATTTGGTAGAGATTATCAGAATCCAATTCAAGGAAACGGACGTGTTACCAGACAAAATCTGGAAACAAAGTCTACCTTGATTGAACACTATTTCACTTTTGATAAAACCTTTAACAACGTACACGCAATCAACGCTGTTGCGGGTTATTCTTATCAGAGTTTCCAAAATAGTTACAACGCTAGCTTTGGCTGGGGTTTAAATACACCAGTAGTTGCTCCGGGCGATGTATTTGTTAAGAGCTATAGCAATTTCAGGAACTACGCCAATTTCCTACCTGGATTCGACAAAAATGAATTACAGTCTGTATTTGGTCGTGTTAACTATACTTACAACGACAAGTATTTCTTAACTGCTACTGTAAGATCTGACGGATCTTCTAAGTTCGGTTCTAACAATCGTTACGGTACTTTCCCTGCATTTGCATTTAAATGGAGAGTATTGGAAGAAAGCTGGGCTAAGAATTCTCTGGGTAAATTATTCAGCGATTTCAACGTAAGAGCTAACTACGGTAAATTAGGTAGCCAGGACAACCTGGGTTCTTATGCAGCCTTAAACCTTCAGCAAACTTTTGATGTAGGTAACGGTCCAACCACTCGTTTCATTCAGCAGGGTAACCCTGACCTGAAGTGGGAAGAAGTAGCAACTACCGGTTTCGGTATTGACTTCACAACTAAGGATGGTCGTTTATCTGCAACTGTAGATTATTACAAGAATGAGCGTACCAATATGTTGTTCTTCGCTCCAACTCCAGGTGGATTTGCTCCAACCAGCAGCTGGTGGATCAACTTACCTGGTAAGGTTACCAACAAGGGCTGGGAAATCAGTGTAAACTACAAAGTAGTAAAAGGCAACAAGTTCAACTGGGACGTGAGTGCCAACGTAACTACTGTTGAGAACAATATCACTGGCTTACCTACTCCAATCAATACAGGTGCGGTTAGCGGACAAGGTTTAACTGGTGCATTTGCCCAAACCTTAACCAATGGCTCTCCTATCTTTACCTGGTCAATGCCTGTATTCCAGGGATTTGATGGTAACGGTAACGCACGTTATGCTGCAGGTGCTGCTAACCAATTAGTAGGAACTGCATTGCCTAAGATGTTTGCTGGTTTAACCAATAACTTCTCTTATGGAAGATGGAACCTAAGTGTATTCTTAAATGCGGTAACCGGTCATTATGTTTACAACAATACTGCGAATGCGTTGTTCTTAAAAGGTAGTTTACGTAACGCACGTAATGTAACCAATGCTATCGGTAACGGTCCTGAGAATCCATTTAACCCAGGTTCTGTATCTACAAGATTCTTGGAGAAGGGTGATTTCATCCGTTTGGCTAATATGAACCTTAGCTATGCGTTCGACATTAAGAGCGGAAAAGCAATTAAGACTTTAACTGCTTTTGCTTCTGGTCAGAACCTAGCCTTGTTCACGAAGTACTCTGGAATTGATCCTGAAGTAAACGTAGACAAGAGCATCAACGGTATCCCTTCACGTGGTTTCGACTACACTCAGTATCCTAGACCAATGGTTATTACATTAGGTGTTAACGTAGGATTTTAATAAAGAACATTATAAATATTGATTAATATGAAAAATATAATTAAGAGCTACATTTTACCAGCTGCGGCAGTAAGTGTACTTGCGATCACGTCTTGTTCCAAGCTTGATCCAACGTTGGAGGCTCCAAACTCCATCGCTCCAACCCAAGCTGGTGGTGCACCTTCTGCACCTTCTATTGCTGCGGTTTACGAGCAATTGAACCAATTAACCGGTGGCCAGGGTAACTGGTTCGGATTGCAAGAGCATTCCACCGACGAAATCATGGGGCCAACACGTGGTACTGACTGGGATGACTTTGGTACATGGCGTCGTTTACACCTTCACACCTGGGGTCCTGATCATAACCAGATCAACGATACCTGGAATGGTTTAAACGGTGCATTATTCCAAACAACCTTGATTGCTGAAACCAAAACAGGATTAGAAAAAGCTGAAGGACAGTTCTTACGTGCTTACTTCCGTTTCTTAACCTGCGATATCTATGGTCAGGTTCAATCTCGTGCGGCAACTGCTCCTGCAAATGCAATTCCTGATGTTTTAACCAGATCACAGGCAATTGATGCCATTATCACTGAGTTAGAAGCTGCAGTTCCTGCACTTCCTGCTTACAATGGTGCAAACCGTGGACAAGCAACCAAAGAAGCTGCTTGGACTTTATTGGCTAAAGCTTATTTAAATAAGGCTGTATACAAGCAAGATCCAACCAATCCTGCTGGTCCTTATACTTTTGCTGCTGCCGATATGAATAAAGTGATTGAGTACTGTAACCTAGTTGCAGCAAACTCTAATCTTTCTATTGATACCTACTACTGGGATAACTTCAAGTGGGATAACGGATCTGTATCTTCTGAGAACATTTTTGTTCGTAAACCAGGTGGTGATGCAAGAGCTGGTAATGGTGCAAACCTAGTATGGCAAACTGCCCAAAGCTGGCACTATAACCAACGTCCATCTAGCTGGAATGGTTTTGTAACATTGTCTCAGTTCTATGATAGCTTTGAAGGAAACGACGTTCGTAAGAGCGACACCTTGGCGGGATTCACTAATTTAGTGGGACCAACCGCTGGTCTATTGGTTGGACAAGTTCGTGGTCCAGTAAAACCAGGCAGTCCTAAAGAGCCCGGAGAAATTGGTGATCCAATCGGTAACCTTTTCGACAGAAGCGGAAACCCATTGGTGTTTACTCGTAACGCATCTATCTTCTTTAATGGTGAAGCAAGTGGTATTCGTGTAAATAAATTTCCTCTTAACCCAAGCGAAATCAACGGCGGTGGTTGGGGAAGTGCAAACGAGTTTCCTTTCTTCCGTTTCTCTGATGTTCGCTTAATGAAAGCTGAAGCTTTATTAAGAGGTGGTACAACTGGTGCAAACGGTGAAACTGCTTTGTCAATTGTTAACGACCTACGTTCTAAGCGTAGAGCTACTGCTCTTGGTTCAATCAACCTATCTGGTTTATTGGCAGAAAGAGGTCGTGAATTGTATTTGGAAGGTCACAGAAGAACAGATATGATTCGTTTCGGTGTATTCAACGCTCCTGTTGAAGAAAGACCAAATGCATCTGATGGTTACAAAGTGGTTTATCCAATTCCTGCCATTTCATTGTCTTCTAACCCTAACCTGAAGCAAAACTTCGGATACTAATATCCAGGGTTAACATACACAATCCCTCCGCGATCAATTGATTTCGGAGGGATTTTTTTTGTCCGAACGGTAACCTAACTCAGGGTACAATGCGTATTTTAGCATATGCGCAAAAATCAAATTTTATACATTGGTTTAGTAATAGGGTTGTTTGCTTCCTGTAAATCAAAGCAGTCAGATACCCTTTTTGAAGAAGTACAAACCAGTATTCAATTCACCAACACGCTAACCGAATCGGATGATTTTAATGTTTTCAAGTATCGGAATTTTTACAATGGCGGTGGCGTAGCAACCGGTGATTTAAACAACGATGGCTTACCGGAAGTTTTTTTTACTGCCAACCAGAGTGCCAACAAACTCTATTTAAATAAAGGCAATTTTGAGTTTGAAGACATTACTGAAAAAGCGGGTATTGCTTACGACGGAGAATGGAGCACAGGGGTGGTTTTCGTAGATATTAATTCTGATGGATGGCTGGATATTTATGTTTGTAATGCAGGTAATATGCTGCAAAAGGCAAAAAGAAAGAACAAACTATATATCAATAATCAGAACAATACATTTACCGATAAAGCTGCTGAATACGGATTAGCCGATGATGGCTATTCTACCCAGGCCAGTTTTTTCGATTATGATTTAGACGGCGACCTGGATTGCTTTTTAGTAAACAACAGCCCCATTCCGGTAAATACCCTGAACTATGCCAATATGCGCAATATTCCGGAAGCCAAAGCACCTTTTGCGGAATTTTTAAAGGGAGGGGGTGATCATTTATTCAGAAACGATAATGGTGTTTTTAAAGAAGTAACCTACGAAGCCGGCATATATGGAAGCATTATCAGTTTTGGATTAGGCGTAACAGTAGGTGATATTAATTTAGACGGCTATCCGGATATTTATGTATCTAATGATTTTTTTGAGAAAGACTATTTATACATCAATCAGAAAAACGGAACCTTTAAAGATGAAATTGGTACCCGCACACAACATATCAGTTTCTCTTCTATGGGCGCAGATCTGCAAGACATCAATAACGACGGCATGCCCGATATCTTTACTACGGATATGTTGCCTGGTGATGATTACCGGTTAAAGACGAATACTTCTTTTGAAAGCTATGATATGTACATGCTTAAAAAGAACCAGGATTTCTATAATCAGTTTACCCAGAATTCTCTGCAGGTAAATAACGGAGAGGGAAAATTTTTAGAAACAGCATTTTACAGTGGAGTGGCAGCCAGTGACTGGAGTTGGGGTGCATTAATGTTTGATGCCGATAACGATGGATGGTCCGATATCCTAGTTTGCAATGGCATATACAGGGATGTTACCGACCAGGATTTCATAGACTTTTTTGCTAACGACGTAGTGAATCAAATGGTGGTGAACGGCAAGAAAGAGCAGGTAAACAAAGTGATTGATAAAATGCCATCCGTGCCTATTCCTAATAGCATATTCAAAAACAACCGTAACCTGAAATTCAGTAATGAATCTGTCAATTGGGGATTAAACAAGCCGAGTTTTTCCAATGGCGCAGCCTACGCAGACTTAGACAATGACGGAGACCTGGATCTGGTAATTAATAATGTAAACCAGCCGGCAAGCATTTATAAAAACAAGCGCATCAATCAATTAAGGGGGGATGGAACCAACAACACAAAGTCAAGTGAAAATAAAAGTGAGGAATCAAGTGATAGCGAAGCCTCAAAATGGATGGCCGTTCAACTGCAATATCAAACGCCCAATGTATTTGCTATTGGAAGCACGGTAAAAATATTTAAAGGAGAAGAAATCATCACCAGAGAGTTGATACCCAGCAAAGGGTTCCAGAGCTCTGTTGAATACAAGCTAACCATTGGTTTGGGAACGGGCAGTGCAGATTCCATGCAAGTAATCTGGCCAAATAGAATGGTTACTACTATTCAAAAGCCAGCAACGAATCAGCTCCACAAAATTGCTTATGATGCGGCAAAAGCAATTCCTTATCAGCCTAAAGCTTCTGCTGCCAGCACTCAGTTAGCCAGCAATCAATCAAAGAACAATGCAACTACTTTGCTGCAGCAACAGCCCATTCAGCTGGATAAGCATACAGAAGATGATCAGGTAGATTTTTATGTTGAAAGAAATATTCCTTTCATGTTAAGCAAGCTAGGGCCAAAGGCAGCAGCAGCTGATGTGAATGGAGATGGTATGGAAGACCTTTTTGTGGGAGGTGCAAAAGGACAAGCCAGCCAATTATACCTGCAAACCAAAGCGGGTTTAAAAAAGCAAACAGTGAAAGATTTTGAACAGTATAAATTCAGTGATGTTACGGCTGCTTTTTTCTTTGACGCAGATCAGGATGGGGATATGGATTTATTTGTAGGTGGTGGAGGAAATACTGCTCCTGCATCTGCTGATATTTATCAGAATCAATTGTACTTCAACGATGGCAAGGGTACTTTCTCATTAAAATCAGGAGCTTTAGGAATCAGTCATACCAATTGTGGTGCGGCCATTCCGCTCGATTACGATAACGACGGCAAGCTCGATATATTTATCGGAAGCCGAAGTACGCCACAGCAATATGGAGTAGCACCTGCCAGTTTCCTTTACCACAATGAAGGTAACGGTGTATTTAAAGAAGTAACTACCAGTGTTGCTCCCTTCCTGAACAACTTTGGAATGATTACGGGGGCAGTATACGCCAATGTATTGGGCGATGCTAAAAAAGAACTGGTAGTAGTAGGGGAGTGGATGTATCCCCACGTGTATCAGTTTAATGGTAAACAATTCCAGGAGCAAAAATCAGGAATGGAAGATCAGTATGGCTGGTGGCAAACGGTAGTAGCGGAAGACCTGGATAAAGATGGGGATCTTGATTTGGTATTGGGAAATTTGGGAGAGAATTTTTATTTGAAAGCATCCAAAGAAGCACCAGTAAAATTATTTATCAAAGACTTCGATAAAAACGGAGCCCTCGATAAAATATTCAGTCATACACTGAATGGAAAAGACATGCCGGTGTTTTTAAAGAAAGATATTACCGAGCAGTTGCCGTATTTAAAAAAGGAGAACCTGAAACACCAGGATTTTGCCAATAAAACCATTCAGCAATTGTTTCCCAATCAACTGGCAGATGCACAGGTATTACAGGTAAACAATGCAGCGTCGGTACTAGCCATCAATAATCAACAGCAATCTTTTAGTATTCAGGCATTGCCTTATCAAATACAATTGTCTAGTGTAAGCGCCATTGCAATTGATGATTTTAATGGAGATGGAAACAAAGACATTTTAACAGCAGGAAATTTTATAGATCTACTTCCGCAGTTTTGCAGTATTGATGCTTCCTATGGCAACCTCTTGTTGGGAAAGGGAAAGAATCAATTTGCAGTAAGCACACCACAGATGTCCGGAATCAGTATTAATGGACAAATCAGACAAATACTTCCTGTTACTGTTCAGCAAAAATCAGGCTACCTGTTTTTACAAAACAATCAGGTGCCATTGTATTTTACCAAAACCGTTGCGGGTAAATAATAGCGTATGAAAATGAAATGGAAAAGTTTGGGTTTGGCGGGATTAACATCGCTGTTACTAATAAGTGGCTGCAAGCAAAGCAGCACACCTTCGATTTTTTCTCCAATAGATGCCAATCAATCAGGATTAAATTTTACCAATACCCTAACGCCTACTACCGATTTCAATTTGTTTTCTTACATGTACTATTACAATGGTGCAGGTATAGGAGCAGGAGATTTTAATAAGGACGGAAAGATTGATTTGTTTTTCGCTGCCAATCAAACCGGCAATCGCATTTACCTGAACAAAGGGTTAATGAAATTCGAAGATGTAACGGCTGCAGCACAAGTACCCAATGACGCTGCCTGGAGTACAGGGGTATCAGTGGCGGATATCAATAATGATGGTCTGCTCGATATCTATGTATGTAGGGTAGGTAATTACAAAGTGTTAAAAGGAAAAAATCAGTTGCTGGTTTGCACGGGTATAACCAAGGAAGGCGTTCCACAATACAAAGATCAGGCAGCTGAATACGGATTGGACTTTTCGGGCTTCAGCACACAAGCTGCTTTTCTGGACTATGATGGAGATGGAGACCTGGATGTATTTTTACTGAACCACTCTGTTAATCACGACGGGAACTATGCGCCAAGGAAGAATTTTGAAAACACATTTGATGCACTGGCGGGTCAGAAATTTTACAGGAATGATACAAAGAAAAACGAAGCCGGTACAGTAACCGGAAAGTTCACCGATATTACAACCACCGTTGGAATCAACGGTTCTAAAATTGGTTATGGATTAGGCGTTGCTGTTTCTGATATTAATGTAGATGGCTGGCCGGACATTTATGTAGGAAATGATTTTCATGAAAATGATTATCTCTATATTAATAATCAGAAAGGGGGCTTTGAAGAGAAAGGCAGGGAATCCATCATGCATACCAGTCAGTTCTCCATGGGCGTAGATGTGGCAGACGCCAATAACGACGGCCTTCCGGATATTGTATCCATGGACATGCTCCCTTATGAGTCGTACATGCTTAGAAGATCATTGTCTGAAGACGACTATAATATTTTTCAAAATAAACTGGCATTCGGTTACACGCATCAGTATGCCAGAAACAATTTGCAATACAATCGCGGTAATGGTCAGTTCAGTGAAGTAGGTCAGTATGCCGGCATACATGCTACTGACTGGAGCTGGGCTTCCTTGTGGATGGATTTTAACAATGATGGAAAAAAAGATCTTTTTGTTTCTAATGGCATCCCTAAAAGGATGAACGATATAGATTATATCAATTTTGTTTCCGGTGAAGCTTTACAGGAAAAACTAAAAAGCAATAGTCTCGAGAGCAAAGACCTTACGCTGATAAATCAGTTTCCTGAAATTAAAATTCCCAACCAGTTTTTTCAGAACAAGGGAGAATTCAGTTTTAATAATATAACAGAAGCCATAGATAAAAATCCAAATAGCTTTTCCAACGGAGCGGTGTATGCAGATTTAGACAATGACGGAGATCTGGATATTGTGGTAAACAATATCAACGATCCTGTTTTAATTTATGAGAACAATACCAATCAGCTAAAAACTGTTCAACCCAATTATGCAACGCTCAACTTAACAGGGAGTTCGCAAAATACCATGGCGGTAGGAGCAAAGCTGATGATTTATGCAAAAGATGCGCTGTACACGTATGAGAACTATCCCGTGCATGGCTTTTTATCGAGCATGCAGATTCCTATGCATATTGGGTTAGATAATATTCAGCCAGACTCGGCTTTGTTAATCTGGCCCGATCAAAGTTATCAGCGGGTTCAGTTGCAACCGGGAAAAACAAGTGCACTCAGCTACCAGACAGGTCTACCCCAATTTGATTATCAGCAACACTCAGTAAAGTTGTTAAATCTGAACAAACCAAAAAGTGGAACAGATGACTCAAATAATAAGGAGCCCCTTTTTACAGACATAACAGAAGCAACACAACTGAATTATCAGCACAAGGAAAATCCGTTCAATGAATTCGACAGGGAACCCCTGATTCCACATATGACATCTGCAGAAGGTCCTGCATTGGCCATTGCCGATATCAATGGTGACGGACTGGACGATGTATTTGTAGGTGCTTCTAAAACCCAGCACAATGCAGTGTTTATACAACAGGCAGGCGGAACCTTTAAGTCTTTGCCACAGCCGGCATTACTGCTCGATTCAATGTGGGAAAATGCAGATGCAGTTTGGGCAGATGTAAATAAAGATGGCTACAAAGATTTAATTATAGCCAGTGGCGGAAATGAATACTATGGAGAAGATCAACATTTATTGCCCCTGTTATACCTGAATAACGGAAAAGGAATCCTGAGTAGAAAGGCAGATGCTTTCACAGGCATATATTCCACTCAAAGCCGCATACTTGCAGAAGATTTTAATGGAGATGGCAATATGGATCTTTTCATAACAGGGCGGGTAGAACCCTGGAAATACGGCATTGCTCCCCGAACCTATTTATTAGAAAACGATGGCCAGGGCAATTTTAAAGACCAGACCCTTCAATATTCCAAAGACTTATTGAATCCGGGAATGATAACCGATGCCCTGCTGACCGACATTAATCAGGATGGCAAAAAAGATATTTTAATTAGTTCTTTATGGGGAACGGTTGATGCTTTCATTAGAAAAGGAAATCAGTTTGTAAAGCAGACCTTATTGAATCAGAAAGGATGGTGGCAATCTATCACTTTACTGGATATAGACAATGATGGAGACCAGGATATACTAGCCGGAAACTTTGGATTGAACAGCCGTCTGAAAGCCAGTGCGGAGGAACCTGTTCGTATGTACATGAACGATTATGACAACAACGGTCGAATAGAGCAGGTGATTACCTATTACCTGCAGGGAAAAGAAATGCCATTTGCCAGTAAAATACAGCTGGAAAAATCTTTGCCTGTTTTAAAGAAGCAGTTTCTGTATGCAGAAGATTTTGCAAAAGCTTCACTGAACGAATTATTCGGCAAAGAAAAACTGGCAGCAGCAACAAAGCTGGAAGCAACCCAAATGGCCAGTATGGTATTGGTGAATGAGGGCAAGGGAAAATACAATCCCATGGCATTACCTGCAGCGGCACAGTTCAGTAATATTCGCGCTGTAGTGCCCATTTCAAACGGCGCCTTGTTGCTGGGTAATTTCGGTTACAACAATATTGAGATTGGCAGACAGGATGCAAACTTTGGAACCCTGCTGCAGATAGCAATAATGCAGCCTGCCAATAATCAACAAATAAAACAATCAAAAACAGCAAACTCGCATCTGGCAGCATATCAATTGCCAGGCTTAGTAATTAAAGGCGAGGTAAGAAGAGCCTTGCCCATTGCAATTGGCAAGGAAATTTGCTATATGCTCGCAAAGAATAATGGCAATGTACAAATCATAAAAAAAGCCCGGTAATAGCCGGGCTTTTTCAAAATATTTTTGCTTAGGGTTATTGAAAAACCGGGTAATTAATGGTTGTTCTCCATTTGGTACTGTCTTTGATAGTTCTTCTGTTGGTGATGAGTCGCTCGAATGAGATAGCCGGGCTGGTTTTACGATGGTCCTGAACATAATTCTTAACAGCTTCATTGCATTTTTGAATGACTGTTTTATCGCCGGTTACTTCGCAAACTACAATATTGCCCAACATCATATTTTTCAACATGAATTTACCGCTCGAAGGAATATCTCTTTCGGTGGGTACGGCCACCATTGCTGTAAAGGTAGAAGAGTCTTCCCTGAAAACATTCAGGATTGGATAGTTTACAATTTTCACTTCTACCCCTGCAATAAATTCATTTACTTCATCAATCAGGGCGTAAATTTCATCGGTAGAAGGTTCGTGGTCAAAAGTCTGTTTAGTAGATACATAGGAAGAGTTGGGTACTTTCTGCATTTCAATCGGATACCCGTAAACCTTGGAAACATCTGAAAAATAGTCCTGTATCTGATAAAGTAGTCTCTTACTGTCGTCTTCTGCGCTGTTCAGCTGTAGGAATTGCTTGAAGCGAAGGAATGGATTGTAAGACAGTTTCATTACCGTATTCAGGGTAAAACTGGTTTTGGCATTGTAGTCGGCAATAAAATTGAAATCTAGGGATACTTCCATGCCATCATTGATCATAGTGGCTTTAAAGCCATTCATCAATACTTTTTGAATGGTAATGGGGTTATCGTAGTAGGTAAAAGTAGAGTCATTCACTTTTTTACCGGGGAACCATTTGGTCCATTCCAGTGGATTCGTCATTACCCGGATTACTGCATCCGCCGGCATCGCAACAGAAACGGTTTCTGTGGTAGGTTTCTGGGAAGGAAGCAGGTAGGAAGCACCAATAAAAAATAAAACCGGGACTAATAGGTACAATGCTTTTTTCATATCCGTGCTGTCGTTTAATTGAGAATAAAAAAACTAAAATTAAATCTTTTACATTGCAAAAATAAATACTATTTTTAGGGAGTTGAAAAAGGGTTTAACCATACTGTCCTTGTGTTTGCTGCTCTTTAGCTGGGGTGGCTACAACCTGCTTTTGAATTACCTTGAGAACAAGTCGGACAGACAGTTTCAAACCAGCTTGTATCAGGATCAGTACGATGAAGCCAATCTGATACACCTGAAAGTGGCCGCCAGCACCCCTTATGGACCTAATAGCGAGGAATTTGAAAGTGCTGCCGGTGACGTTGAAATTAACGGAGTAACCTACCACTTTGTAAAACGCCGGTTTTTTAAAGACTCTCTGGAATTATTGGCCGTACCCAATATTGAAAAAATCGGGATTAGAAATGCCAGAGATCAGTTTCTGAATCTGGCTGCCAACTTCAACAGTACTCCTCAAAATGAATCTTCTACTAATCAGCATATTGTACTAAAGTTTTCATTGTCAGACTTCACAGGTGACCATTGCTTTACCTGGCAGTTTCGTAATGGAGACACTTCGAGGGAGATGATTATTGAAAATCCATTGGTACACTTGTCTGATTACGTTAACGCTTTGGAACGACCGCCGCAAGCCTGATGCTGGTACATTAAGCATTGTATATTTCCTCATTTATAATTGAACTGTTTATGTTGAAGCGCTTTGCGGTGCTGGGCATGCTTGTTTTTGCCCTTCAGTCATGTAGTACGAATACGGAGTACAAAACCCTTTTACACGATCCACTTTTATATAGCCATACAGTCCATGAACTGAATACTGTAGTAATGGGAAACAATTTCCCTCCAATGGTAGCAACAAGAAACTATGCTTATGCTGCTATTGCAGCTTATGAAGTAATGGCAGCTGCTAATCCGGAAAAGTACGAGTCGCTGGGAGGCCAGTTAAATGGCTTATCTCCTTTGCAATTACCATCTCTTAAGTCTGATGCAGACTGGCAGCTGGCTGCTCTACTATCTTATATGAAAGTAGGAGAGTCGGTTACTTTCCCTGAAGGGAGTATGAAAGCCTATGAAGACAGTATTTTAACCTTGGCGAGAAAGAAGGGATTACCTAAAAAAGTAGAAGCCGCATCCAGAGAATTGGCAGACAGCGTAAGTGCTGCTATTATTCGCTGGAGTAAAAAAGACAATTACCTGGAAACCAGAGGTGCAGAAAAGTACACGGTAACTGATGAACCAGGCCGATGGGTGCCAACACCGCCCATGTATGCTACTGCAGCTGAACCGCATTGGATGGAAATCAGAACCATGATTATAGACAGTGCAAGTATTTACGAGCCTGCACCACCCCCTGCTTTCAACATCAAAGACAAGAATAGCAAATATTATCAGGAAGTGATAGCCATCAAAAATGCAATTGATAGTTTAACGCCTGAACAAAAGCATATTGCAGAATTCTGGGACGATAATCCGTTTAAAATGAATGTTACCGGACACGTGATGTTTGGCAGTAAAAAATTCTCACCCTCAGGTCACTGGATGGGTGTAGTGGGTATTGCAGCCAAGCAAGCCAAGTCTGATTATCCGGAAACCATATATGCAACGGCTAAAACAGCAATCGCCTTATTTGATGCATTTATACAATGCTGGTATGTAAAATACAAATACAATACCGTGCGTCCGGAAACCGTCATCAATCAATATATAGATATTAATTGGAGACCCTATTTGCAAACTCCTGCATTCCCTGAATATACCTGTGGACACTCAACCATTTCTTCTGCCGCTGCAGAAGCATTAACCAGTGTTTACGGGGATAATTTTGCCTATACCGATTCAACAGAATTAGAATTTGGTATTGCCAACAGAAGTTTCAAATCATTCCGACATGCGGCCGAAGAAAACAACTGGGCTCGCTTTTACGGTGGATTGCATTTTCACAATTCCTGTATCATCAGTACCGACATTGGTCAGAAAGTTGGGAAACATGTTGCTACCAAACTGAAGATGAAAAAGTAAGCTTCATTTATTTATTTCTTAACAGAAATCATTTATGAAATCAATATTTTTATTGGCACTCTTGTGTATTGTAATCAATTCACAATCAGTGGCACAAGGTTGTGTGGCTATCAGAGGAGCTGGCGGCGCAACCTGTAGTATTACAGGGCATTTACTACATCCAGATACAACTGGGTATAATTTAAGTATCAACACACGTTATTTTAAATCTTATAAACATTTTGTAGGAACACAGGAACAAAAACAAAGAGTAGCAGGGGGAACTGAAGTAATTAATCATACTTTCAGTTTAGATGTAGGACTCACTAAAACAATCAATCCAAGATGGAGTGCAGCCCTATACATACCTTTAATTTCTAATGAACGTTCCTCCTTGTATGAACATGCCAATCAAGGGAGATATACTACTTCATCATTTGGGTTAGGGGATATAAGAATTGCAGCATATGCCTGGATAAAGAGTCCGGATAAAATGCCGAAATTCAATATTCAAGCTGGTCTTGGAATTAAGTTGCCAACGGGTGATTATCGTTTTACAGATCGGTTTAAAACTGCAACCAGCATGGTAGTTGGCCCCGTTGATCAATCGATTCAATTGGGTGATGGTGGCACAGGATTTACTCTTGAGTTAAATGCTTTTCATCGATTGGGTAGTAAATGGAATGCATATGGTAATTTTTATTATCTGCTTAATCCAAGAGAACAAAATGGGGTTTCAACAGCAAGAGGTGGAACTCCTTCAGCAACAGCTGTTTTATATACTACCGATGTTATGAGTGTTCCTGATCAATATTTAATTAGAGGAGGACTTAATTATCAGTCAGGCAATTGGACCTTTTCAGGTGGGCTTAGATTTGAGTGTATTCCCGCAAAGGATTTGATTGGAGGTAATGAAGGATTTAGAAGACCCGGAGAAATTCTCACTGTTGAGCCAGGAATTTCTTACATGCTGAACAATTTAAATCTTTATCTATATGTTCCAACGGCTATTATGCGAAACAGAACACAAAGTTATCCAGATAAAATAAGATCTGCCATAACTGGTACTAATTATAAAGGAGATGCTGCATTTGCAGATTATTCTGTAAATTTTGGATTCAGTATTAAGCTATAATTCAATTCTCATTTTAACTCAAACACAGCAAACTGGTAGGGCTCCATCACGAGGTATTCGTGATCGGGTCCTACTTTTTGTTTTTTACCTGTCCAGCAATCATGCACTTCTGTTGGAGCAAAGCCATGTTCTTTAAATAAGTACCAGGTAATATAAGCCGCTTTATTATTGAAGTTAAACAAGCAATAATAGTGTCTGCCTTCGCCATGTCTAATGAATCCGGCCACATGAATATTGTGAGGGGTTAACCAGGTAATATTTTTCTGATCGCTGAATGCGGTAATGGATTTTCTTAATTGAATCAATTGTTGGGTAGCACTGAAAATGCGTTGTTCAACACTGCCGGCAACTTTTCTCAATTCATTCTTTTCCCAGCGAATCACCGGACGATGCATCCATCGGTTGTCATAACTTTTACCCGGATCTACCAAATAGCTGTAATCATTGGTATAGCCCACTTCATCGCCATAAAACAGCATCGGGATACCACCCAGCAGCATGGATTGTGCCTGCATCAAAACAATTTTGGAAATGGCTATTTGAACAGCAGGATTATTTGCAGCATTGATTGGGGTTTCATTTTTTAATTCTGAATCATTTTTTAATCCTGAATCAGAAGAAACCAAATCTCCCGCCAATGCTTTTTCCAATCCACAGAGGGAAGCTAAACTGCCGCTGATTCGGGCATCCTGTGTTTTGGGATTAACCGAAAACAGGGCGCCTGCAGCAGGACTATTGGGATAGTTTCCTGAATAAAATTCCTTTAAAAATTTTCTATGTTCATAGGCATTAAAACCCGCTGCAGCAATCATGGAATCATCATAACCCAATCCAATATCATCATGGCAACGGGTATAGGTAATCCAGGTGGTGCCCAGTGGTTTTTGTAACAACTCGTGTTGCGCAGCCAGCATTACACGGGTATCACCGGTGGCCAGTGCATCCCATTGCAAAGCCATTTGTGTGGCATTATAAGCAATATCACATTCTTTGGCAACGAACGCGTCCGTGCCAAAATATTTCATGATTTCTTTGGGAGCAACAATGGCTTCTCCTAATAAAGCCATACCCGGCGTGGCAATATGAACGCAGTGTTTAATCAGTTGTAAAAGCGTATGTGCCTTCGGAAGATTCTGACAGGTAGTGCCCAATTGTTTCCAAATAAATGCAGGGGCATCAATGCGTAAAATGTCAACGCCTAAATTGGCGTAGAAGAAAATATTTTCCAGCATGGCACTGAATACATCCGGGTTGGTATAATTCAGGTCCCACTGATAATGATGAAAAACCGTCATTACCCATTTATTGCATTCAGGAACAAAAGAAAAACTACCCGGAGAAGATTCAGGGAAAATTTCCGGCATGGTAGCGTCCAGCTGATCGGGAATTTCTCTGTTATCATACATGTAAAAAAAATCCTGGTATTTTTTATCACCCGCTTTGGCTTTTTTAGCCCACTCATGCTGATGCGAAGTATGATTGAGTACAATATCAATCATCAGGTACATGCCGGCGGCCTGCATTTTTTCCTGTAAAATCTTAAACTCATTTAAGGTGCCAAAGCGTTCGTCAATTTTTCTGAAATCAGAAACAGCATAACCGCCATCGCTTTCTCCTTCCGGACTTTCGAACAGGGGCATCAGGTGTAAAAAGTTTACGCCCAGTTCCTGCAGATAAGGCAGTCGCTCAGGCATACTTTTTAAGTTGCCGGCAAAGCGATCTACGTATAAACTCATGCCCGTAATTTGATTGCTGGCAAACCAGGCACCCTGTTGATCTTTTAACGTATCTCTTTTGCGAAAGGCGGGCTTGCGTTGCTTATACGTTTCAATAATCAGTGTCAAAATATTTTCGAATGCCTGCAAAGATTTTGATTCTCCGGAAGACTTGGCAGAAGCATGAAATACGGACAGATTCCCGCCTGTATTTCCGTATATGGAAAAATAGAGATCCTGCAAAGTATTGGCATTGGCAATCATGCGTAAATAAAATGCATGGTCGGCTCCGGCAATGTCCAGCAAATGGGTAAGGCAGAGCTCTTTTATTTTTTTATGAAGTTCGTATTGAAACACAGTGGGGAGAATTAAAATATCAACAATGAATAATTAGTAAATGAAGTTAAAATGCTTAATTAAAAATCTGATTGTTCAAATGCTTAAAAGCTTCCATGGCACCCATGTACTCGCAAGTGCGTGCACCAGCTTTGTTGGCATTGGTAACCATATGCGACCACATTTCCAGGGAAAGCTCATTGATGGTTACCGGATCCAGTTTGCTTAATTGGTATAAAACTGCACCCACAAAAGCATCTCCTGCTCCGGTTGTATCAACGGGGTTTACCGGAATGGAAGGAATGATGTATTGTTGGCCGTTAAAGCCCAATAGGGTTCCATCTTTTCCAAGTGTAATAGCAAACACACCCCTGGTTTCATCTAACAATACAGTAGTAGCAGCTTCCAGGGTTGGGGTGTTGGTTAGCAACATGGCTTCTTCGTCGCTCACTTTAAAGAAATTGCAATTGCGTAAAAAATGCCAGCTCTGGCTTACAAAAGAATCGGTGTTGTTTTTAAACAACAAGTGTCTGTAGTTGGGATCGAAACTGATGAATATATTATGGTGCAGCGCTTTCTGTAGCAGGTGCAAATAAGCTGCCTGCAAAGGGCCTGGTAAAAAACCGGTTGCCGATCCAAAATGAATAATCGAAATATTATTCAGGTTGATGGAATCAATATCGTCAATGGATAATTGTGCATCGGCGCCTCGGTTAAAAACAAAATCCCTTTCCCCATTATTCATCAAAGACACAAATGCAAAAGTGGTAAAATGATTCGGGTCTTCCAGTATGGCTTGAATTCCCACTCCAAAGGAGCGCATGGTTTCAATCAGCTGATGTCCAAAAGGGTCTTTTCCTACTTTGGCTGCCAGTTCCACTTTGCCGCCCAGTGCAGCAATGGCCGCAGCTACATTGGTAGGAGCGCCTCCGGTCTTTTTTAAGAAATTCGATCCCTCCGATAAAGACATACCCTTATCTGTGCAGATCATATCTATTAAGGCTTCGCCGATACAAAGTATTTTCATGGAAGTTTTTTTCTGATTAAGAAAGTTATTTGTTGAATCAGTAGTTTGTCATTTAATGAATCTTGTTTTATGAACCAGCTGGTGTTCAGGTTAATGCCCTCCCCCGGACACCGCCTGAATTTCCCCTTCAGGTTTTACATCTTTAATTAAGAGGGTAGCAGCACAGGCAAGCAGCAACAATACGCCCGCAAAAGAAATGGCTTTACCTGAATCGTTGTTTAAAAAGTTTTGCAGCACCCATCCAAAACTGGTGGTTTGCAAAATCATCGGAATCACAATCATCATATTAATGATACCCATATACACACCATATTTCTCTTTGGGTATATCGTTCACTACCATCAGGTAAGGAATACCCATCATGCTGGCCCAGGCAATACCAAATCCAGCCATTGGTACAAAGAGCATATACTTGTTTTCAATTTGCGGAAACCAGAGTAAAGCCAGACCTGCCATTAACAGGCAAACGATATGTACTTTTTTAGGGCTGAATTTTTTGGCCATCCATACCAATGCAAATGCCGATAAAAAAGTAACCACATTGTACCAGCCATTTACCAATCCTGCCCATCCCACTGCTTCTTCGTACAAGGTTTTGTTTTTACCGGGGCTGGTTTTCCAAACCGACTGAGCAATACTTTTAGAAGCGTTCTGCCAATAGCAGAACAAGGCATACCATTGAAATAAATACACCAACGCCAGTTTCCACATTACCGAAGGCATATGAACAATGGCTTCACCTATTTCTATAAAGGGTTGAAGCAAACCTTTTTTTTGTGCACGTAATGCAGCCAGTTCTTCAAGGGTTGGTGGAATCTCCGGTGTTTTGGAAATGCTCCATAAAACAGAAGTGATGGAACAAAGAGAGCCCAGAAAGAAAGAACCAAAAACCCAGTATGGAATAGCGCCATGCTGACCGGGAATATATTTCTGAAAAAGGAACAAAGAAATATTGGCAAGGGTAATACCCAGGCCGGTAAAAAAACTCTGAGTTAAAAATCCGGTGGCCAGCTGATCACCCGGAAGTTTATCAGCAATAAAAGCCCGGTAGGGTTCCATGGCCGTATTGTTGGCAGCATCCAGTACCCAAAGTAAACCGGCTGCCATCCAAAGGGTAGAACTGAAAGGATACAAAAACAAACACAAACTGCAGAACAGCGCACCTATAAAAAAGTAGGGTTTTCTGCGGCCGAAGCGGGGATGCCAGGTACGGTCGCTCAATACCCCAATTATGGGTTGAATTAATAATCCTGTCATGGGACCGGCCAGATTGAGCAAGGGAATTTCATCGGGCTTGGCGCCTAAAAAATCATAGATCGGATTCACGGCGCTCTGCTGTAAGCCAAAGCTGTATTGAATTCCGAAGAAACCCACGTTCATGTTGATAATTTGCATGAAACTGAGTTTGGGCTTGCTCAACTGCATATAAAGTATGTTAGTCTTTAAAAATAGCGATAAAATTGGTTTAATTTCGCCCCATGCAACATGCTTTTACCTACGAGAAGAAAAAAGTGATTCAGGGGTTACGCTACCATTTTGTGCAAAGGCCCGAAGTGAAAATATTGGTTGTGCTGGTAAATGTGTTTGCTATTGTTGCCGCCATTCTGTTTTACAGTAAAAAAATACGACCCGAACCCTTTTTGTTGGGTTCCTTTATATGGGTAATGATGATGGCTAGTTTCTGGTATATTTTGCCGAATTCCATTTACAAAAAAGCAAAAGATACTTTCCTCGACAAGTTTACCATTGCTTTTAAAGATAACGGTGTAACCCTGGAAAATGAAAGGGGCTATATGCACTGGAACTGGAACGAGTTCACGCATTATTTTGAAAGTCCTCATTTCTTTCATCTGTACTTTAGTGCCAAGTCTTTTTTTATGGTGCCCAAAGAAGGAATGGGAGATGAATTCCGCCATGAGTTAAGGGGGGCCTTAAAGAGAGGAATTCAAACAAAATAAATGTAAGGGAAGTCGGCGGTTTTAATTCGCCCCAACTAATCCGAAAGTTCCTTGCCCATGATTACATGTGGAATGGTAAGCTCAATAAAAGGCTCACTCATTACCTCATAGCCCAGTTTTTCAAAAAAATGTACAGACTCTTTGCGGGCATGCATGATAATTTTTTCAAAACGATTGTCCCTGGCCAGGTTTTCAGCGAATTGTACCATAGCCCTGCCAATGCCCTTACCCTGTAAACCGGACAATACAGCCAGTTGGCGCAATCTTACGGTATCGGGCGCAACTTTCACCAACATGCAGCAGGCTTCCATAATACCCTCATCGGTATAGGCTAATAAAATATGATTCTGTTCTTCGGATAGTTCTTCCGCATTAAAATCCAGGCCAAGGGGTTTACGCAACAACTGGCGCCTCAATGCTACCATTTGTTCGTATTCTGCGGATCCATGTTGAATCATTTTTAATGCCATAGCACTAATATAACCATAAAATGTATATTTTTGCCGCAGTAAACAAAAACTTTTACAATGTCAGACATCGCAACAAGAGTAAAGAAAATCATCGTAGACAAATTAGGTGTAGACGAAGCTGAGGTTACCAATGAAGCTTCTTTTACCAACGATCTAGGTGCAGATTCTTTGGATACCGTAGAATTGATTATGGAATTCGAAAAGGAATTCAATATCTCTATTCCTGATGAGCAGGCTGAAACCATCACCACTGTAGGTCAGGCTGTTGCTTATTTAGAAGAGCACGCTAAGTAAGATATCTATTTAGTTAGGAATAATTTTAATCCGCCTTCTGATACAAGCTTGGAAGGCGGATTATAACATAAACAGGTTTGTTGTATGCAATTGAAGCGCGTAGTTGTTACAGGTATTGGTACTATTACTCCTATTGGTAATAATCTGGAAGATTATTGGCAAGGGCTATTGAATGGTATTTCCGGTGCAGCACCTATCACTTTATTTGATGCAAGTAAATTCAAAACCCGTTTTGCCTGTGAAATCAAGGGTTTCGATCCTACCAGTTTCATGGAGAAAAAAGAAGCCAGAAAGCTGGATCGCTTTGCACAATTAGCTATTTATGCAAGTGATATGGCAGTGGCCGACGCTAAAATATCTGCAGAGAATATTGATGCAGATAGAGTAGGGGTGATTTTCGCCAGCGGTATTGGAGGTCTCCGTACTTTCCAGGAAGAGATGATGAATTTTGCGGCCGGCGACGGAACGCCAAGATTCAATCCTTTCTTTATTCCTAAGATGATTTTGGATATTGCAGCGGGACAGATTTCCATGCGTCATGGATTTCGCGGACCCAATTTTGCGGTAGTAAGTGCCTGTGCGTCCAGCACCAATGGCGTTATTGCTGCAGTAGACACCATTCGTTTAGGTAAGGCCGATATCATTATTAGTGGTGGATCAGAAGCCGTTATTAGTGAAGCTGGCGTTGGAGGATTCAACTCCATGAAAGCCATGAGCGAAAGAAACGATGATCCTGCAACAGCAAGCAGACCCTACGACAAAGACAGAGATGGATTTGTAATGGGAGAAGCAGCTGGTTGTTTGGTATTGGAAGAATACGAACACGCCGTTAAGCGTGGAGCCAAAATTTATTGTGAGATTGCAGGAGGCGGAGCCACTGCAGATGCCTACCATTTAACTGCTCCCCATCCGGAAGGACTGGGTGCGCGCAACGTTATGATTGCAGCTTTGAAAGATGCAGGTATGCAGCCCGATGAAATTGATTATATCAATACCCATGGAACTTCTACTCCATTAGGAGATGGTGCAGAAGTAAAAGCCATTACCGAAGTATTTGGCAGCCATGCGTATAATTTAAATATCAGTGCAACAAAATCTATGACCGGACATTGCCTGGGTGCAGCCGGTGTAATAGAAGCCATCGCATGCATTCAGAGTGTGATTCATGATATTGTTCCCCCTACAATTAATCACTTCACAGATGATCCTGAACTGGATCCGAAATTGAATTTTACTTTCAACAAGCCACAGCAGAGAATTGTGCGTGCGGCTTTAAGTAATACATTCGGATTTGGCGGACACAATGCCTGTGTAATCGTGAAAAAATTCGTAGCATAACAAGTGCAATTTTTAATAAAGCTATTTAAACCCAAAGCTGATTCAGCGTTTGAAGAACAGCTCCGCAATATGCTTGGCATTATACCAGGTAATATGCAATTGTATCGTAGTGCCCTTAGCCATCGTTCGGTTAAGGAAACGCCAGACGAAAACAATGAGCGCCTTGAATTTCTCGGAGACGCAGTATTGAGTGCGGTTGTAGCTGATTATCTTTTTAAATTGTATCCATACAAAGGCGAAGGATTCCTGACGGAAATGCGTTCCAAAATGGTAAACCGTCAGCAGCTGAATGATATTGCCCTGAAAATGGGTTTACGCAAATTAACTTTTTACAACAAGTTCGATAATGCCCTGAAAGGAAGCCAGATTTTTGGCAATACGCTGGAAGCTTTAATAGGGGCTGTTTACTTAGACAAGGGATATCCCAAAACACAGAACTGGATCCTGAAACAAATTGTGATTCCGCATTTGTTTATGGAAGACCTGGAAGTGATAGATATCAATCTGAAGAACAAATTGATTGGCTGGGCCAATAAAAACGGCAAGACCATCACTTTTGAAATGGCCGATGAAAAACTAGAAGGCAACCGCCGCGTATTTACCATGAACGCAGTACTCGACGG
>VFQO010000624.1_pt1 | contig 35492 bp, 38 predicted proteins | sample 3512331 | NCBI WGS metagenome assembly VFQO01 (sample SAMN10412371, study PRJNA504923) | tailings metagenome | isolation source: Replicate 3 from Balatoc abandoned mine | place: Philippines: Itogon, Benguet | collected 2017-08-28 | reverse complement strand
CGTGAAAGTCTGGGATTTTTAACGTAAAAAAGTCCAAGATTTTGTCCGCATCCCCTCTTTACTCTAAGTGGGTCAATTTTGGATGCAACTCAACACATAATCAAGCAAAAGGTCCATTTGGGCTTCAACACCGATACGTTCCACCGCAGCATGTGCCAGCTGGTAGGTTTCGGGAGCCACCAGTGAAGTGTCTTTCACACCCTCTGTGTACTGCCACTTGATCATCTCGTATGTGTTGAAGCGACGCAGTGCCTCCCGATTGGCTGGCGTTGGATTGGCCCAAGCCTTGCGCATATCGGCCCAACCCTCGCTCAAACCCTCTTCATAAGCGTTTCCATTCTGGCTGACGATCGCAGTGATCTTCTGCGGATTTTTTACAGCAAGACGCCAGCCAACTGGAGCGCCATAATCGAATACATACATCGCGTAACGATCCATGCCCTTAGCGACTGTAAAAGCATCAATTACCGAAGCCAGGTTGTCGAAGCTATAGGTAAATGACTTGCCCGGCAGAACATTGGTTTGACCAAAACCAGGCAGATCAGGGGCAATGACATGATACTTCTCTGCCAGTTGTGGGATGAGCTCACGAAACATGTAGGAAGACGCGCCGAATCCGTGCAACAACAAAACTTTGGGTGCAGTTTCAGGCCCGGCCTCTCTGTAAAACACATCGACATCCTGAATATTCACAGACCGGTGATGAACCTGCTCTGTGGGAGGTGCCGCACTGGCGGCGAAAGTTGCAGTGGCCAGCGTAGTTGCGGCCAATAGTGCGTGAATGCTAGTCATGGCTATTCCTTGTCGTAAAAATTAAATGATCAGCTGCTTATTTGAAATAACCTGTATAATTTGATTTATACGGTTACTTGAACGGAAGTGTCTTCCAAAAAAAGTAACCTGTCAAACTATTTTTTAAAGGTTACTTATGAAAAAGACTGAAACGTCGATAAGCAACAATCCCGGAGAGATCCCAATGGTGGGTGACCACCTGGCTCTGGACTTACTGAACACAGAAATGCGAGTTGGCAATGAGTCAGTGGATTTATGGCGAAGTGGTGAGGATGTTCACGCATGGCTTGAGCGATGTGGTTTGTTGGCGAGCGCGTCCATCGCAGCAGCAGAGAAACAGACATTACTCAGGCAGGCGAGAGAACTTCGAGCACTCGCTCGGCAGCTGATTGAACAATGGAAGAATGGACAGATGGGCGATGTGCAGCCGCTGAACAAGTTTCTTGATGCTTACCTCAGCGCCCCACAAGTGACATCGGACGACACCGGAAAACTCTCACTGACCCGAGTTGCCAAAGCCGATCCTGTTGCTAATTTGCTGGGGCCAGTGGCTGAAGCAGTCGCGCAATTGCTGACCGATGGCGAGCTCGATCTTGTTAAAAAATGCGCTCATCCTGAATGCATTCTTTGGTTTTACGACCGAACGAAATCTCACAAACGTCGCTGGTGCAGCATGGCATCTTGCGGAAATCGACACAAAGCTGCCCAGTTCAGAAAAAAGGTGGGAGCAACTTGAGTGAATGATTGCAATCTGCTTACGTGGCTTTTTTAGCGACTCGAGCAATCACTTTGATTTCGAAGTCGAAGCCGGCAAGCCAGTTCACTCCCAATGCGGTCCAGTTCGGATAAGGAGACTCGGGAAATACTTCATCCTTGACCTTCAGGATTGTGGGAAATTGATTCTCTGGATCGGTGTGAAAGGTGGTTACGTCGACGATGTCGTTCAGCGAACATCCGCCAGCTTTCAACGTTGCCTCAAGATTGGCGAATGCCAAGCGAACTTGAGCTTCGAAATTTGGCTCTGGTGAGCCATCTCCAAGGCTTCCGACTTGCCCCGATACAAACAGGAGATCACCAGATTTAATAGCAGCAGAATAGCGGTGTAGCTTATACAACTCATGGCGATCAGCTGGAAAAATTGCTTGGCGTGTGGTCATCGGTGTTACCTCGAAAGTTGATTGGTAACGGAAATTTAAGAGATATTTTTGTTTGAATAAATTGCCAAATAACAGCAACACTGTTTAAATATTTCAAACAATTATTCGGAGAAGTGAGTGGACCGATTTGATTGCATGAGGGTTTTTGTACGCGTGGTGGAGGCAGGCAGTTTTACAAAGGCGGCCGAAACCTTGGACATAAGTAGAGCCACTGTGACCCAATCAATTCAGCAATTGGAAGCACACCTGCGCATCAAGCTACTGAACCGTACCACCCGCAAAGTGAACGTAACCAAAGATGGTGCAGCCTACTTTGAGCGTGTGGTCAAGTTGCTGAATGAACTCGAAGACATCGAACACAACCTGCCTGGTTCTCCTGGTTCTCCCCGTGGCCTGCTCCGTGTGGATGTTCCAAGCCCTTTCGCCAACATCATTTTGGTGCCGGCACTGCCAGATTTCTACGCACGTTTTCCAGACATTCAACTTGAATTGGGAGCCAGTGACAGAAAAGTAGATTTGATCAGCGATAACATCGACTGTGTGGTCAGAGGTGGTGAGATTACAGATGGTGCTTTGATAGCACGTCACGTTAGTAATTTGCAGTTGGGTGTTTACGCTGCGCCATCTTACTTAAAGCAATCAGGAACACCTTTGCATCCGCATGAACTAATTGAATCTGACCATCGAATTATCCGTTATCGCTGGGCAAATGAATTGCCATATGGATTGCGTAAAGATGGGGTAGACGCAAGGTTACAAGGACGCTCCGTGCTGGAAATAGATGATGGCAACGCCTACCTGACAGCGGGTTTGGCTGGATTAGGCGTGCAGTGGTTGCCTGAGTACATGGCCAAACGACACATCAAAAACGGCGAACTGGTGCGGCTTTTCTCGGACTGGCAGTTCGATTCAATGCCTTTGTACGTGGCTTATTCTCCCAACAGGTATGCCAGCAAACAGCTTCGGGTTTTTATCGAGTGGATCACTCATCTGATAGCGCAGCACGCAAGCGCACCACAATAAACGCACCACCTCTCCAAATGCAATAAAGCGCGATAAGCAGCAGTAGCGCGTAAATCATTTCACCATGCTCTGCCGCAAGAAATCCATACTGATAACTTGCAGCAGGAATGTTGATCAAGGCGTGAATCAATATGGCCGCCATAAGCCAGGCAAGCTGCCTTCTCGCGACGGCCAAAGCACCCAGCACAGTCAAACCAACTTGCATCAAGATGGCAAAAATGCGCTCGACCAATAAAAACAAGGCGGTCCACTCCGTCAGGCTTGCCAATTGCTTCTGGATAGCATTCTGCGCAGTGGTATCAAGATCCAGTGCCTGAAGCACTTCCGGACTGGAGTAAAAATAAAGCAGTTGAGCATGGCTGATCAACCCGAGAAGCACTGCCTCGCACAGGGCATAGCCCACGGCGAACTTGGCCAACCACGGAAGGTCCAAATTGCTGCGCACGCTTCTAACTTTCAAACAAATGTATTTCCCGGTCTCCTCAAAAAGACCCGCAGTAAGACAAGCCAAGACTAGTCCAACCAAGGCCTGCTGGGTACTTACGGACTGCCCAGGTAAAGCAAACCCTGCCGAGCTCAAAAAAACAGGCTCTAACACTCTGGCAAACAACACGAACGCCATGGCACCTAGCCAATAGGGTGTGGATCCGGACGGCAAGCGACGATTGAGCTGAACAATCAGACAAAGACCGACTGCACACAATGCCAACATCGACAAAACATTAAAAACGATCACCATTAATCTTCAACCACCGGTAGCAAAATTGTGGACAGCTCATAAGCCATTTGATGTGGCTGACTTGAGGGCTTTAGCAGCGGCGTAATTGCCTCCAGCACTTTCTTCTGAAATTCATCCAGTTGATTTGGGGTCGCATAGAAAATTGCTTTACTGAATCCGTGCCTGTTACTTTCTGATTGCTGTTCCGAGCCGACGAACCGGTCGAAGCTGTTGAGCATCCCTGCGAGGTACACATTGAAAAGCTTTTTGAGTTCATCTGAAGAGGGTTCTGGTTGAGAAGTTGCACGAGATAAACGATACGTCACCTCGATGGCGCCACGCTTCTGATTTTCCTGTTCTACTTCAATCAAACGGGCATCCAACAATGCTTTGATATGCCGATACAGAGTAGCCGGCGCAATTTCGGGTAGGTCCTTGTGGATTTGCTGAGGAGTCGAAGACCCAGCGAAAAGATACGAGAGGATTTTCATCCGCACAGGATGCAGCGCCACTTGGAGATTAGTCATTGATTTACTTCTTGGAATAAATTATTATCAATAATGATAACAATATGAAATGTTTTAGGCAATCCTCTGAAAATAAACTGGCTCCGCGAATGGGCGTAAACAATGTATATCGGTGAACTTTCAAAAAAGTCTGGTGCCTCACGCAAGGCAATTTACCTTTACGAACAAATGGGATTAATCCCAAAGCCAACACGCAAAGGCAGCTACCGTATTTATCCAGCGGCTGCAGTAACGCAAATCCAAACCATTCGTTGCGCACAAACCTTGGGCTTTAAACTCAAGGAACTCGTCGACGCTTTAGCGAGCAACAACAACGATCCCCGTTCAAGCATGGCACTGATGCTTGAGCAAATTGAATTGAAACGATCGGTTATTCATTCGCAGATCGAAACAGCACAAGCTCAACTGCTTTTGCTAAATCAACTAGAACATGAATTGCTTCACTCCCCGGAACTGTTGCTGCACAAGAATCAATTGCCTGGGCTGAGTACCTTGTGTTTGTTTATCCCATTTGGTGGGGTTCCATTCCGGCCATTCTTAAAGGCTTCTTTGATCGAATATTCCTGCCCGGATTAGCATTCAAGTTTGAGAAAGACGCATTGATGGTCGATGGCCTTTTAAAGCAACGAACTGCACACCTGATCGCAACCATGGACACACCACCCTGGTACTACCGGCTGGTGTATCGCATGCCCGGGCACAACCAAATGAAACGGACCATTCTTGAGTTTTGAGGCATTAAACCAGTGGCGATTAACAGCTTTGGTCCGGTAAAAAACTCGCAGGCAAGCACACATGAGAAATGGCTGGCGAGTGCCTACCAATTTGGGTTCCACATATCCGCTGTTTCCTAAAAACCCAACAATTCCATAAAAACTGCGGGCTTTTTGTAACCCATAATTTTTTTACTCACTTCGGGCTTGGGTCCCATCACGAGTACCGCAGGGGTCGCAAACACACCCAGCTTCCTGGCCAACTGTTTTTCAGAATAGACCGTGCCGTCGATCCAGTTCACAGGCAAGTCACCGCGTACATTAATCGCGATCACATCGAATTTGCTTTCAATCTTTTCGCGGTTTGCGCCCTGCGCGAAGTTCTCTTGAAGCAGATAAGCACAGTACGGGCAGTCATCCAGGTGAAAGAAAATAAGCAGCTTTTTTCCACGGGTTTGAGCATCTTGAATATCCGCAGGAATTTCAAGAAAAGTTTGCTTGAACCAGCCTGGCAATTCGTAATGCATGGGCTTGGGCTCAATGTCGCGGGCAAATGTATTTGCTGAAAAGGCAATGCAAAAAATGACCAGCCAGCATCTGAAGACCGGATGATTTGTGAAAAACCTCATGCGTTTTGTACTCAGAAATTCGATCAGCTAATCTTAGCCTAAGGAGTCAACTCTGCCAAAATTTGTGGCCAAATGCTGTTGCACCGCTCCCTGAAAATATCGATGTGCCCTACTTTGCCAAGTTTGAATGTCTCCGGTTTGATTTCAAGCCGTTTCTTGCTGGCTTTGGTGAACAAGCGCATGATGTCTTCAACATTCGGTAGGGTTGCGATTTCGTCATCACTGGCATGCACAAAAGTAATTGGCGATTTGAACTGTTCAAACCAGTGTTGCTGCACACCATCACCAAATTCATTCTCCACATACCCAGGGCTGGAACACCATTTGGCCCATTGCAGGCCAACCCCCTTCGGTAAATTCTCACCCCATCCCAAACGCTTGGCGGGTACATATCCCAACACGGTAGAGCTGATCGGGATCACCCATCGCAGCATGAACTTGGCAGCGTTGCGTTTGTCTTTGCGAATGTTTTTGACATGCCCGGAAGAAGCAGCCACCGCCAGTACGCCCCGCACTTTGGCATGGTTGTGCATCAAACCGAACAGTTGGCCACCAGCGCTGTGACCGACCAAGTACGCGCTGTTCTGCCCAGTGAGTTCAAGCAGAAAATCCAGGGCTGCAGGCATGTCATACAAGCCCCAGTCCTGCTTTTTCACCTCGCAATGCTTGACATGCGACTCCTGTAAAGATTTTCCGATGCCTCGATAATCAAACACCAATACAGAAAATCCCTGATGGGCCAACCATCGGGCAAACGGAAAATAAAATTTCTGGGTAATCCCTGTTGCGGGGCAAATCAGCAACGGTTTGTCAGTGTTGCCATTTGATGCGGGAAAAAATGTTCCAGCCAAAGGTTGCCCCACGGCTGGAATCGAGACTTCAATCTTGTTTGTCATGGAGGCACCCAATTAATAGTGTCGGTGCCAGTCTAGTTGTTGTTAGCAACCAGATAAGCAAGTGGATCAGCAATTCACTGTTCCACTTGGCGCAAGAATAAATGACGAATCACCGGCGTGATGATTCGTCCTGGATCAGAAAATCCCGTCAATTGCATCTACCACAATGGCGGTGCCCACTGCGATCAACAACAGATCAGTGCCCAACTGAACATATTTGTGGTTCAAAGGTGGTGCGGGCAGGCGAATGCGCAACTCATTGGGAATGTCGTAATAGCGAACATCGCTGCCCAAGGCTCGGCCTTTTTGCCACTGTTTGGCCTGCCCCGGGGGCTGGCAACCGTTGCCCTTCTTGGCCAATCCGGGCGGGCATTTGCCCTTGGCAACCTGGCCACCGTAATAATCGCGCACGATTCGGGTTTCAGAGCTACCAAAATTGAAGGACACAGATACACCGTCTTGACGTGAATCCCGGCCGTCGAAACGGCTGCCCTTCTCGCTGCCACCACCTTTGCGGTTTTCCTTGTGCTCCCGTTGTTCTCCTCTTTCCTTGTTTTTACCCTGGTTGCCGTTGCCTTTTTCAGGTTTATCCGCATAGGCACTGCCGCTTGCGATCAACAATGCGGTGGATGCGACAGTCAAGGTGCGTAGTATCGATTTCATGAACATGGGTGGCCTATAATTGTTTGTAATCCATTAGTAGTACCACCACGATGAACAACAAGCAATCCTTACTCGCCTCTTTGCAACAAAGCCGTGAGCTTGTTCTTGAATTGCTCAACAGCTTGAGTGCACAGCAAACCAAAGTGCCCTATTTGCCGGGCATTAATCCGCCTATTTGGGAGGTTGGGCACGCCGCTTTTTTCTTCGAGCGGTTTATTTTGCAAAACCTGGACAAAGCCTCCTCGTACAACCCCGCGCTTGACGATATCTGGGACTCGTTTGAACTGGCTCACGAGGACCGCTGGCACGAGGGGCTATTCCCGGACAAACCGGACACCCTGCGCTACTTTGACGACACCTTCAACAAGGTGAAACAGCGAATTGAAACCAAACCACTGACCGACAGTGATTTGTACCTGTACAAGTACGCCATTTTTCACCTCAACATGCACATTGAGTCGATGGTGTGGGCGCGCCAAAGCCTGGGCTATGCGCCGCCGCCCTCTTCGTTGCAACACACAGACACAAGAAACACCGACCTCATTCACTCCAAGGATGTGGAAGTACCCGCGGGCCGATATCGCATCGGCATGCCTTCGCAGTCGGCGAATTTCGCGACTGAAGATTTCTGCTTCGACAATGAAAAACCCGAATTCACTGTTGACATGAAAACCTTCAAAATTTCCAGAACACTGGTCAGCAATGCCGAGTTTCTGACTTTCATTCAGGCGGGTGGCTATGAAAACGACCAGTATTGGAGCATGGCGGGCCTGAAATGGCGCAACAGCAACAGAGCAAGACACCCCTTGTTCTGGAAACAGGAAAACGGCATCTGGCTGGAACGCCATTTCGACCAATGGCTTCCTGTTCAGGCCGAACTGCCTGTCAAACACGTGAGTTATTGGGAGGCACAAGCCTACTGCAAGTTTGCCGGGCGACGCTTACCTTCCGAGTTTGAATGGGAAGTGGCAGCCTTGGGCAATCGAGAACACGGCACCTTCAACAAGTTTCCATGGGGCAACACCATGGAAAGCCACCGGGTGGACATGGACAGCACACATCTTGCGAGGCTGCCGGTGACTGCCCTGCCCGAAGGAGACAGCCAGTTTGGATGCCGGCAAATGATCGGCACCGTTTGGGAATGGACCGACAGTCTGTTTTTCCCTTACAGCGGATTCACCATGGACATGTATCCCTTCATGTCCACCCTGCAGTTTGGAGACCACAAAGTGGTGCGCGGTGGCTCCTGTGCAACCTCTTCCATACTCATTCGCGGCACTTACCGCCAAGCCTACACGCCCGATCGAAACGATGTGTTCGTCGGCTTCAGAACCTGTGCCCAATAAGGCTTTATGACCAATCCTTACGAAACCGACGAGCTATTAAACCAGTACCTGGCCTTTCACTATGGCGTCGACTATTTTGATGTTCCCAATTACCCAGTGCGCTGCGCTCAACTTTGCCTGGAATTCATGGGCAATCGGCCACGCCGCAAGGCACTCGACCTGGGCTGCGCCGTTGGCCGAAGTACCTTCGAGCTTGCTTTGGGCTTTGATACGGCCGTGGGCGTTGATCTTTCCGCACGTTTCATCGACGCCGCCCAAGCCTTGCAAAAGGGCAACACGCTGAATTACTTCTTGCACGATGAGGGTGATTTGGGCAGGGCCATGCAAGTGTCACTTGCTGATTTCAATTACAGCGAGTGCAGCCAGCGTGTTGAATTTTCGCAGGGCGACGCCTGCAAGCTGGGCGCGGAACACACGGGTTATGACCTGATATTTGCAGGCAACCTGATTGACCGGGTGAACAACCCCACCGAGTTCTTAAACGACATGCCAAAGCGCATTGTGCCCGGCGGCTTGCTGGTGATCAGCTCGCCCTACACGCTGTTGACCGAGTACACACCCAAAGAAAACTGGATTGGCGGCATTGAACAACATGGCAAACCCAAAACCATGCTTGAAGGCATGCAAGAAGCGCTTGCACCCCATTTCAATCTGGTTCGCGAGCCATTGAATGTTCCGTTTGTGATTCGGGAAACGGCCCGCAAATACCAGCACAGCATTGCGGAAATGACCGTGTGGGAAAAAAGGCGGGCTGATTGACAGTCAGCCCGGCACTTATTGCGCCACAGGAATGAGTGTCACGGGCACGCCGTTGACTGCGGCGTTCCCACTGGGCTCATCCAGCCATTGCTCATCGGTCAAATCATTGCAACTAACCCCCGCGTGGGCGGCTGCCACTTGCAAACGTACCCCCGATTTGTCGTGGCCCCAACCGTGCGGAATACTCACCACGCTGGGCATTACGTCATTTGAAATTTCTACAGGCAATGTAATTTCACCCACTCGGCTGCGCACACGCACGTTGTAGCCGTCCTGCAAATTCAACCGCGCAGCATCCGCAGGGTTGACCATGGCGGTGCAGCGGTTCTTGCCTTTGACCAGGCGCTCGGAGTTGTGCATCCAGGAATTGTTGCTGCGAATGTGGCGCCTCCCAATCAACATCATTTCGGCACCAGCCCGCTTGTCGTCATTCAGCAAGTCGACCACATAATTTGATGCGGCCTGTAGCACTTCCGCAGGTGCCAGCTGAATTTTTTTGTCGGCGGTTTGCAAGCGGTCTGGAAAACTGGGGCGAAGCGGCCCCAAGTCAACGCCTTCGGGGTGCTGTTTTAATTTGTCCAGACTCAGCTTTTGCTCACTGGCCATGCCATAGGGCCCCAATTGCAAACCCATGTCGAGAATCATTTGAGGCGGCATTGAAGGGCGCGCAGGTTTGCCAATCTTTTCGCTGTAGCAGGCGGCCAGTTTGTCCATCAGTTCCCAGTCGTCCAGGCTTCCTTGTGGTTTCGGCAAGGTGGCCGCGCTGTATTTGGCCTGGTTACGCACACCGAAAATATTGAAAATCAAATCGTAGTGATCATGCTCAAGAGGCGATGTGGTGGGCAAAATCACATCCGCATGGCGATTCGTTTCATTGATGTACAGGTCCACGGACACCATGAACTCAAGCCCTGCCAAAGCCTTGTCAAGCTGCTGGCCATTGGGTGTAGACAACACAGGGTTGCCCGCAACGGTCACCATGGCCTTGATTTGTCCTTCGCCCCCGGTTTGAATTTCTTCAGCCATGATGGCACTGGGAAACTCACCCAGCGCCTCAGGCTTTTGGCTGACCCGGCTGTGCCAGCGACCATAACTGCCGGGCTTGCTGTTGGGCGCGGCAATCAGGTCTAACGCAGGGTTGGCCACCAGGCTTCCTCCAACCCGGTCGGTGTTGCCCGTCACAAAGTTCAGCAACTGAATACCCCACTGCGCCAAGGTGCCATGGCGTTGGGTACAGGCGCCCATGCGGCCATAGGCCACCGCCTTTCCGGCATTCGCAAAATCACGCGCAATTTGGCGAATGGTGTCCGCGTCAATACCACACTCGGCCTGCGCCACTTCAGGCGTCACCTTTGAAATCGCGCCCAAAGCCGCATACAAACCCTCACTGTGGTGGGCCAGGCGATCCATGCGGGTCAGGCCCTCCTCCACAATGGTGTTGATGAGTGCGAACACAAAGGCCGCATCGCTGGCAGGCCTGATGAAATGATGCGCATCAGCCACCTCGGCGGTTTCAGTCTTTCGAGGATCAATCACGATCAGCTTTCCGCCGCGCGCCTGGAGGGCCTTGATGCGTTTGGCCACATCGGGCACAGTCATCAAGCTACCGTTCGAAGCGATCGGATTGGCCCCCAGCATCAGGAAATATTGGGTGTGGTCAATGTCCGGGATGGTAATGAGCAGTTGGTGCCCAAACATCCAGTAACCCAACAGCTGCATGGGCAACTGATCAACCGAGGTGGCTGAAAAACGGTTGCGTGTTTTCAGCAAACCCAAAAAATTGGCACTGTGGGTCATCAAACCCCAGTTGTGCACATTCGGGTTGCCCTGATAAACACCCACGGCATTGGCACCATATTTTTGCTGCACCTGAAACAACCCTTCACAGGCCAACTCAATGGCGTCTTCCCAGGTGGTTTCTACCCATTGCCCGTTCACTTTTTTAACCGGTTGCTTTAAACGGTCGGGGTCTTCCTGAATATCCTTCAGAGCCACTGCCTTGGGGCAAATGTGCCCACGGCTAAAGGGGTCTTGCTCATCGCCCTTGATTGAAACAATCTGATTGTTGTCTACCTCGATCTTCAAGCCACAAATGGCTTCACACAAATGGCAAGCGCGGCGATGGGTTTGCAAGTCTTGTCTCCTAATTGTTCTGATTATTACTTTGACCTACATACTACTGTCGAAGGTGTAATACCATCAAGCAAACTCAAGGAGACATCATGATCAACGCTTACGCAGCTTTCGAGGCCAAAGGCCCACTCAAACCCTATCAGTACGACCCCGGTGAACTGGGTGCATTTGATATCGAAATCGATGTCGACCACTGCGGCATTTGCCACAGCGATGTCAGCATGCTCGACAACGACTGGGGCCGCGCCCAATACCCCATGGTGGCTGGCCATGAAATTATTGGTCGCGTGAGCAAATTGGGCAGCCATGTCAGCCACCTTGTATTGGGTGATGTCGTGGGCCTTGGCTGGCATGCAGGCTACTGCGAAAGTTGCAGAATGTGCATGGGTGGCGATCACAACCTGTGCAGCACAGCCAAAGGCACCATTGTTGGTCGTCATGGCGGGTTTGCTGACAAAGTACGCGCTCAAGCCATCAGCGCGGTAAAAATTCCCGCAGGTGTCAACCCGGCAACCGCAGGCCCGCTGCTGTGCGGTGGCATCACCGTTTACAACCCGCTTGTGCAATTCAATATTTCACCGCAAAGCAAAGTGGCGGTGATCGGCGTGGGCGGTTTGGGCCACATGGCGGTAATGTTTCTCAAAGCCTGGGGCTGCGAAGTCACTGCATTCAGCAGCGACCCCTCCAAAACCAATGAACTGAAAAGCATGGGCGCACATCACGTGCTCAACAGCAAAGATCCTGACGCCCTGAAGAAGGCAGCGGGTTCATTCGACCTGATTTTGTCGACTGTGAATGTGAAACTGGACTGGAATGCCTATATTTCTACATTGGCACCCAAAGGGCGTTTGCATTTTCTGGGTGCAGTGCTGGAACCTCTGGACATCGGCGTGTTTGGATTGATGGGCCAGCAACGCACCATTTCATCCTCGCCAGTAGGCAGCCCACGCGTGATTGCCGACATGCTGAAATTCGCAGCCTTGCACAACATACAGCCGATTGTAGAAACCTACCGCTTCGAGCAGATCAATGAAGCGATTGAGAAGGTACGCAACGGTAGCCCCCGCTTTAGGGTGGTATTGTCACGATAACACCCCCCTTTTTACCTCCCACCCCCACCCTTTGATGTGATTGATTTCGTTGAGCATTGAGAGGAATCTGGGTGGGAGGGTTCTGAATACATCTAGAAACGGCAAAAGACCGAAAAAAGCTCAGAGAGGACTACAGGAATTTGCAACAAATTTATCACGAGAATGAAATATAAAAGGAAATTAATCCCTTTATAAATCATGGATCTTTGATGATCACCTCATGTGGACACTTAGAATTTGTTGCAATTTTTGTAGGTACTGTTACATGAAATGACAAAAAATGTGATTTTTTCCAAACATTTGTTCAGTCAACACTTGTTCGCACAATAAATTCGGGCAAGTATTCATTAACTCAACGAGTGAACAATAAAAAATATGGTCGCACAAACAAAGCCATTCGAGAGTACGGCAGCAACGCTTGCAAGCCTCTCCTCGGGCACATCGATCGCAAACAATATTGCTTATTTCAGGGCACACCATCCGGTCGATCCATGCGACTGTGAATACAGCGAATTGGCTGCACACATTGAGGACAATGGCCTTCTGAACCTTAGTCTGCCGTTCATCCTTCGAGGCCTTGCTGAGACAGAAGGCACAACCTGGCACTACTTCCGTGGTCTGATGAAAGCCCATTCCGAGTTGCGGCCAAAGATCAAAACCATCGAATCCACGCCTCGCCTGATCGGCGAACTGTTGAAAGTGTGTATTTACGAATACGACGCGATCAATCAGGAAGCCTTCGACGAAACCCAGGCCTGCAGTCTTGCGGTGCTTGAGACAGCGGCTTACCTGCTGGTTCATTACAGCCCGCATGAAGGCAATCAATGGCTTGATGCAATCTATCAAGATTGATTTGTCACTGACTACAACCCCCTGACGCAGCAGAATAATTTTTGGGATTGCTGCAAAAGAAATTATTTCGTATATTGATGTATATTCGAATTAATAAAATTTGCAAACTCGCTGAAAACCGATCCATACGAAGAAGGTAAAACGAATATGGAATTTGCTCTTGGTCTTGCCATTGTGCTGATGGCATGGAACACAACCGGGGAAACGAGTGGGGAGACAAGTGCCACTGTTGCCATGCAGGCGCCTGCCTACACGGCTGTCACCGCGAAACATGAAGAAGCACTCCCATACTTTGCCGATGAGTTGCTGTCACGCAATGTAGAACTGGCCAGGAACGACGCCCCCGACCCTAGGCCGCAGGCACGAAGCTTTACCGTGGTTGCGCAACCCAGCCTTGAGCCTAAATCCCCCAGTGCTGCGCTCAACAAAACCAGCAATATACAGCTGGCCATGCAAGCCCCCTCCTCCGATGTGTTCATTGTGGACCTGCCACCCAAAGTCATTCGGGAAGCCGAGCAATTGGCAGCGCTGCCAGTGAAACAGGACAGTGCAAGACTGGTGGTGACACCGCGTGCCATTCAATGGGAGTTGCGAGTAGAAGATGGCCGACTGGACAAAGCGATTCGCCGATGGGCCAAAGAAGCGGGTTACACATTCCGCTGGGACGCCGACCGCTACGTGATGATTGCAGCGGGCACCACCTTCTCAGGCACCTTTGAACATGCAGTCGAGCAGGTTCTGGAAACACCGGGAATCAAGAACAGCGAGTACCCCTTGGAAGCCTGCGTTTACAACAATGAGCCGCCGTTGCTTCGCATTACCCGCTTGGGCGATCAAAAAGAAGAGTGCCGATAAAACATGAAGACACCACCCAACAGAACATGGATATGCGCGGCAATTGTGGCCATGCTAAGCCTTGGTACAACAGCCTGCACAGGCCCGCAAATCAGGGCTGAAGTAGAGGCTGACAATGACAATGGCTTGCGCAAAGTGGAACATGTCAACACCAGCTTGCCAACCAATGGTTCATTTCGCGGTGGTCGACAATACGCTGAAGAACAGGCCAGGCAACAACAAAATGCCAAGGTGCTGAAACGCGCCAGCAAAAGCTGGATTGGCGGCACGTTCGTGCATGTGAATGACGACGACAAGTTGCCAGCGATTTTTCATGAAACCTACAAAATGAATTTTGCGGACAAAGGCCGCCCCGTGGATTTGAATACGGTGGCAGCCCGCTTGACCCAAATGGTCGGAATTCCCGTTCGCATTCAACAAGATGTGTTCAACGCCCCGGTCAGCGCCGAACCCCGCCGCGGCGCACGCCAGTTGCCGCCGGTGAGCGCGCCAGCCGAAGCACCACCACCGGCATCCACGCCAGTCGCAGTCGACAGTGTGGCCCTGGCACCCCGAACCACTGTGGGTTCCGTGGCCATGAACTGGGACGGCACACTGATTGATTTTCTGAACACCACCACTGACAAACTGGGTTTGTCCTGGGAGTACCGCGACAATTCCATTGTCATCATGCGCTACACCACCGCCATGTACGAACTGGCCTCTTTCCCCAATGGCTATGAATACGCCATGAGCAGCGGTACGCAAGGCCGCGTGCGAGGCAATGAAGTGCAAAGCAATTCGAACTTGAGCGTGTCGGAAAAAGGGAAAATTGACGGCCAGGCCAGCATACTGGAAGTGATCAACCGCATGGTTGCCTCGGTGCCTGGCTCTGAAGTGATTGTGGCCGAGGGCACCGGCCGTGTCATGGTGAAAACAAGCCGTGACATGCAAACCCAAGTGCGCGATCTCATCCGCACCGAGAATGCAAACATGTTGAAACAGGTGCATGTGCAGCTCGACATTTACTCGGTGATGTCCAAGAAAGATGACCAACAGGGCGTGAACTGGGATGTGTTTTTCAGAAGCCTGTCCCAGCGCTACGGCATTGGCGTGTTGTCGCCCGACTCGCTGGTGGCTCCTGAGGCAGGTTTGATTGCCCTGACCATTCCTGAGGCCTTGCAAGGTTTCATTCCCGGCCAAAACCCACCCAACAGCCCGACCAATCAGCGTTTTGGTGCCAGCTCGGCCATTGTGCAGGCCCTCAATGAAATTGGTGACAATGTTCAACATCGCCCCATTTCTCTGGTGGCTTTGAACAGACAATGGGCACGCAAGGCACGGCTGACCACCACAGGTTATTTGTCGGAAACGAAACCCGCCTCCTCCGGTGCTTTGGGCGGCGGGACAGGTGTACCCGGCTTGACCACCGATGAAATCACGACTGGCGACCAGTTTGCGGCCATGCCGTTTATTCTGGACAACAACACCATCATGCTGAAAATGGGCATCAGCCTGTCTGACCTGACCAGCCTGCTTGAAATTACCACAGGCACGGGCGAGACACTGCAACGGGTTCAAACACCCAACACCAGCAGCATTTCTGATCAATACACCATTGCACTCCGCCCGGGCGAAGTGATGGCCATCACGGGCCTGTCACGCGATGTGTCCGGCTTTACGGAGCGCAAGCTGACTGAACAAGCCCCACTGCTGGCCGGTGGTTCGCGCAACCTTTCCACCATGCGAGAGAACTTCATCGTTCTGGTTCGCGCGGTGGTGCTGTAAGGTACGGGGCTCGCCATGGCAGAGCAGTCTGCAGTCGTTCATCAGCTGGGGAAGAAAGCCTACATTGCCGGCTTGAACTGGCAACCACTGGCGCGCTCAGGCTACAGCAAACGCATTGCAGACATTCGCGAGTATGCTGACCGAATTGATGCCACCAAGCATATTTTGCTCAAGGGCCATCAGAACGAATACCTGGGTCTTTATAACTACGATCCTGACATCTCGGATGAAGAACGCACCGGGCAGGTGTACAGCCTGGCGGCCATGTTGGCCACACAGAATGAGCAGGAACACGCCATCTATGCCATTCGCATAGAGGAAGGAAGCAAGAAAGGCCAAATGGCCTTGATGGTGATTGAACAGGGTGCGCCCACCATGGACATCATCGGCAGCGATGCCGAGGTGGTCAGCACTGTGAACACTTACACCAATGGGTCAATCGAAAGTTCGGAATACCATGTTTACAGCAACGCCCCAGAGCTGTTTCCGAGTGCCCTGCCCCTGGACATTGCAGCGCGCTTGGGCAGCTTCAGCAACAAACATGCGCTGATTGGTTTACCCACCGATTTGATCAAGGCCTCTGCCATGCTTGCCGTGGTGCTTTTGCTGGCAGGTGGCGTGTACGGCGGTAACGAATACCTTGAAGCCAGCGCACGTGACGCGCGCATGAAGCAGGCGCAGTCGAGCATACAAACCCCGCAGTATTTGAAAAAGCTGGCGACCGACCAGCGCAATGTGGGCCTGGCCAATGCTGATGTAATCGACATGCTGAACCTGTTGAGCGAGCAGCCATTCATGGCGCGCGGCTGGTTGCTGGAAGGCATTCAATGCAACTTGGGCAAGTGCACCAGCCAGTGGCAATCGCAGGGTGGCTACACCCAAGAGCTGGTCAGCTTTTTAAGCAACCAGCAAAGCAGCCCGGACCCCAAAGATGTCAACAAACTGAAGTTCTCCTTCTCCTACGACATGGCCACCCGGGGCATTCAACAACTGCAGGATTTGCCCAAGAAACAGGAAGCCAGCGAACTGCTTTATCTGGAACAACAAGCCTGGCAAAAAGCGGGCATTCAGTTCAAGGTCGACACACAAGGCCAAACCTGGCCCACAGGCTTCAAGAGCATTCCACCGAATGTATCCGTGAACCGGCATGCCACTGAAGTCACGGGCAGTCTGACCCTGATCAAAGACTTTCTGGACCGATACCCTTCCGGAATTTACTGGAACCAGATTTCCATGAAGATTGAACCCAAAAACCTGGATGCCGCCGTGATGGTGACATTGAAGGGAGCACTGTATGCGTATTAACCATTTTCTGGGCGGCCTGCTTGCAGCCTTGGCTTTGAACAACCTGCATGCGCAGGACAACGCACCACCCAAAGTGGACGCGAAGGCTGAGAACAAAACAGCGGTCACACCTGTTGAAAACATCAAGCTCAACGGGGTTTCGGTGCCGTTGAACATCAAAACGCTGGCAGAAATACAAAGGCTGCAAGAAGAGCAAGCCATGCGGGAAGAATTGCAAGCTGCACTGAAAATTGGCGGCAGTGTGAGCACCAGCACGGTGAGCAAACCCCAGGCGGTGTCACCTGCACCGGCGCCTGAAACCAAACCAGTTGCCACAGTGACGCCCTCTCGAACCAACAGCAAAGCCGCACCAGCAATGTCTGCCAACACCTTGCTGGGCGTGTATGGCACAACCGGTGCAATGACCGCTGAAATTCAAACAGCAGGTCGAAACGTACGCACACTTCGTGAAGGTGAGCAACTTGGCAAATTCAACATCAAGAGAATCACCCACAACGGACTTGAATTGGTCGCAAGCAACGGCAACACGCAGCATGTCTCCGTGGGTGCGCAAGTGAGGTTTTGATCATGAAAAGAGACCCGGCACTGAATGTGTTGGCCACGCAGGCGGAGAAGTCACTGAAGGTTGAAAAGCTCAGTGAACTGCCCGCGTTTTCACGCGTGTTGACCGACGGCAGTGCAGGGGCTTTGCTCAAGCTGCCAGCCGCTGTTGAAAAACATGTGTGTGCCATTGAAACAGGCGTGAAGCGCGCCATCATTCTGTACGACGCGGAAAAACTCGCGCAGATTCGACCTTTCATCTCCCACCTGCGCGGCAAACTGATTGCCGAAAAATTCACGTTTGAGCGACCCGAAATTGGTTGTGGTGGTGGCGTCATCGAGCACCTGATCGAGAACTCCCGAACCAAAATCGACAGCACCGAGGGCGAAGAAGACCCTGCAGTGGCGCAGTCCAAAGCCAAGGAGATTTTTGAATCCTGGGTGGCTTTGGCTGTGCAGGAACGCGCAACCGACATTCACGTGCAAGTGGTCAACAACATTGCGGAAGTGAAACTTCGCGTGGATGGTGAACTTGAATTTCTGCGCGATCAGCAAGGCGGCGTGTACACCCCGCTGCAAGCAGAGCGTGCTGTGGCCTGGGCTTACAACAACGCGTCGGGCAAGGGCTCCAACAGCAACAGCCAATTCTCGGTGGGTGAAAACCTGTACTGCATGATCGCCGCCCGCGAGGTGGGTGGAAAACGCGTGGCCATGCGTTATCAGTCGATGCGTGGCTGGGCCGGGATCAAAGTGGTGTGCCGCTTGTTGTATGTGGACATTGATGCCCCTACCCTCAGCTATGAGCAGCTGGGTTATGCCCCTTCGCACATGAAGCAGTTAAAGAGTGCATCCAACACGCCCTCCGGCACCATTATTTTTGCAGGGGTAACCGGCTCCGGTAAAACCACCACACTCAAAACTTTCATCGAAACACACCCGGGCAATGGTACAGACGCGTTTTACTCCATTGAAGACCCGGTGGAATATCCATTGCGAGGCGTTCATCAAATTCCGATTCAGCGTGATTTGCTGGACCGAAAAGGCTCCGCCGCCAAATACGCCGAAGTGGTAGCTGGCCTGATGCGAGCCGACCCGGGCTGCGTGTTGATGGGTGAAATTCGTGACCCGGCCACTGCGATCTCGGCACAACAAATTGTTGAAACAGGCCACATGGCTTGCGGCACGGTGCACGCGCATTTGATATCCGGTATTGTGCCGCGCCTGACCAACGAAGAAATCGGTATGAGTCGCGATGTGCTGACCAACCCGAATATTTTGACACTGCTGGTGTACCAGGCCTTGGTGCCCAAGCTGTGCCCACACTGCAAAATTGGTGGTCGCTTGTATCAGCAGGGCATGCCCGACTCGGAGCATGTGCTTGAAATCCTCGACACACTGGAAAACCGCTACGGCCTTGAACGTGATTTATTCTACCTCAAGAAACAAGGCGGTTGCCCCAAGTGCAAACACCGCGGTACTGCTGGTCTGAGTGTGGTTGCTGAAATTTTGACCCCCGACCGGAAGTGGCTGAACCTGATTCGCCAGGGCAAAGACTATGAAGCCATGATGTACTACCGGTCGAAATCGGATGGCAACTTTAAATCCGAAAACATGGATGGAAAAACCGTGTTTGAACACACACTGTTCAAGGCACTGCAAGGCGACGTAGACCCACGCCATTGCGAACGCTTCGACAGCTTTGACCGTTTCGAAATCATGAACGACGCAGACCGCGCCGAAACAGCGGCTTACACCTGAACATGACCTTCAAAAAGAAACTTACCAACCTTTTCAATGCCATCAACCTGATGGACTTTCGCGGCAAGCGCGAAGCATTTTACGAACAGCTCGCCAAGTCGATTGAAAACAAAGAACAGTTCAAAACCTTTCTGGAAGAAGAACTGAAAATTGCCCGCCACAAGCGAACACGCAACAGCAGCCGGGAAGCGGCCTTGAAGCTGATGGTTCGCAAACTGAGTTTGGGCGACGACTTTTTGATCAGCCAGATTCTGGGCACAGTGATGCCGCAGAATGACCGCATGATGCTGGCCGCCGTGGATGAGGCCAAAGACAAACCAGGCACCCTTCGCGCTTTGGCTGCGGCGATCAAATCGCAGAAAGAAGCAAAAAGCGTCATTTGGAAAGCCATTTTCCCGCCCATGGTGTTGATACCCGGTGTGGCGGGTTTCAGCTACGTACTGGCCACGCAATCCATTCCAATTATTGTGAAAGTAGCGCCGCCTGAGGTGTGGACACCGTTCAATATGTCGGTCCGAATTGTCTCGGAAATTGTTGCCTCTCATGGCGGTTTGATTGTGGCCAGTGTTATTGGTGCTATCGCCGCATTCACTTACGCGCTGCCCCGCTGGAAAGGCAATTTGCGAAGCCAATTGGAGCAAGTGCCGCAAGGCTGGGGCTTCCTTCTGTTTCCGGTGGCACCCTTTCTGTTGCCGCTGTCCATTTACCGCGACTTTCAAGTCAGTTTGCTGGTGACCTCGCTTGCAGTGCTCTTGAAAAGTGGAGCCACTTTGTCGTCGGCACTGGACACACTGAAACGCAATGCCGACCCTTGGATGCGCTGGCATTTGAAAAAGATCATGAACCACCTGAACGTGGCCCCCACCGATTACATCCCCGCATTCAGCAAAGGGCTGATGAGCCCGAAGCTGCTGGCGCGCCTGGCCACCACCATCCGCAACAATCCGCAATTTGACAAAATTTTGATTCAGTTGGGTACTGAGGGTGGTGAAGACATTCGCAATGAAATTGGCAACACGGCCAAGGGTTTGAATGCCGTATTACTGAGTGTTGCTGCGGCTGTGGTGGTGTTTTTGTACGTGGGGCAATTGTCGATCAGCCAAAGCATGACCGAGGAACTGGACCCTGTGAAAAGAATGCAACGCATGCGTTGAAATAAGTGCTTGACACAGCATGCATTTGATCTACAATTAATTCGTCTGTTGGTATATATACGGAATGCTTGGGCCAACATGTACTACACAATTTCCCTTCGGAGAGGAATCAAAAAATGATTACATCGCACACACTGAATGCCCGCCGCAAACAAAGCGGTATTACCCTGATTGAAGTATCAATCGGCCTGATCATCGCAGCGATTGTTGCTGCTGCAGCCTTTATTGCATTCCAGAACAATGCACGCCGTACCGAAGTACAGGACAACATCAAGCAGATTACGGAAGTGATCAGTGAGACCAAGCAGAAGGTTGGTTCGACATCTGGTTATACCGGTTTGGACAATGCAGTCGCCGGACAATTGGCTATCCTAAAAAATGTCGATGCGGCTGGTGTTGCGCTCAATAGTTATGATGACGATATCGATTTAGCGGGCCTCACCGACAATGATGCGCGCCTCGTTTGGTCTGGGGTCGAAGGTGATCAATGTACCGACATTATGTTGGCAGTCGCAAATGGTATTTCGGGTGTTGCGGTGGCTCCAACTGCCACGGCACCGGATGCTGCAACATTGACGGTTAATGGCGAGTTTACCTTGGCGCAAACAACTCTAATTTGCGGAGAGGGAGACGAGCCAGTTGACCTGGTTATGTTCTTCGGCCGTCGTTAATCACATCTCATGTAGCACAGCAAGGGGGCAACTTTGCCCCCTTGTTCATTTGAATCAAGGCGAATTACTCATGCTTGACTCACTGAAACACAGCAACACCCGGCACACCGGCTTTCTCAGCATCGAGTTGGCGCTGGTGCTCATCATCAGTGCAATCATTGCCTTCGCTGTGGTTCAGCAACAAGCACGTTCTGCAAAATCCTCTGTCGCGAAAATCCAGGCTGACCAACTCAACCAGGTGGGCGACGCACTGAATTCTTACACCGACTTGTACCGGCGCGGCATTTCTGCCCCCGGTGATCTACAAGTGGATTTGAACAACGACGGCATCACCGATGTCACGATTCCCGAAGACCCCGTTACCGGCAATGAGGGCAGCAAACTGACGCCCACCATTGAAAACCTGATCGACATTGGTTTGCTGCCAGCCAGTTTCGTGAATCGCCCTGCGGCCTCCAATGGTCAATTCATTACCCGTCTTTCTATATTGCCGGCGGGCTGCTCGATGGCAGCCGACAATTGCCGCATTGAGGGCTACATTACGCTAAGCCAGCCAGTCACGATTGGCGGGCAAAACAGCGCAGCAGGCGAATTCGACATTGACATTGCTGGCGACATGCTGAGCTTCATGGGCGGCAATGGCTTCGTCACACTGCAGGCCGACACACCTGCCACCAGCGCGGGCGGCAATTTCACCGTGGCGCTGGACATTGACGGCAATGGTACAAGCGATGCCAACACAGCCGCTGGTATACCCGGCGTGCGCGTGGGCGCCTTGGCCTCTCGGTACGATGTTCGCAACCCGATTGCCGACGTTGATTTTTGCCGTGGCAACCGCACGCTGAACTGGGTACAAAGCGGCAATGCTTGCACTACAGTGATTTTCAACGACACCCCCGTGGGCTATCGCTTCGTGGCCGTGGATGCCGACACTGGCGGCGGTGCGGGCGCAGGCGGCAGCGCTTTTATTCGCTGCGTGTTCAACCCGAATGCCAACCCGCCCGCGCAATTGTCCATTCTCAGCAGCTGCTGCCAAAACGGTAACCAGGCTTGCACTCCACCTGCGGTGCCTTGACCATGAACAGGCGCCAGTTTCTTGCTGTAGCAAGTTCGGTTTCGCTGACCGCACACTTGGACACACTGGCGTGGGCCACACAAGCCCCGAGCTACACCCTGCTGGACATTCAACGCGGCGCAGACCGCTTTCAAATTGATTTCAGCACGCCAGAAGGTTACCGCACAGCCGCCTGGATGCTTCGCGACATACGAGCCAACCGCGTTGGTGTGCCCAATGTTGAAATGCTGCAGCTGGCGGCCTGGGCTCAAATCGTTCTGGCGGAACACCACGCCTACACCGTGTTTGAAGTGACCTCGGGTTTGCGGACCCATCACACCAATTCAATCACTGAAGGTGCGGCCCGACATTCACGCCATTTGCCCGATGAAAACGGGCAGTTTTACGCCATGGACATCAAACCGATTGGTGTGAATATTGATCAATTGGCTAAAACCCTACAGTACCCCGCATTCGGGGGGGTTGGTGTTTACAGAAGCCATGTACATTTCGACATTCGCGATTACGCGACCCAGTGGCGTTCAAAAAAGTGATTGAATTCATTTACTTGAACAACTTTTGGTCAACCACAAAGCGACATGATGCGTTGTCCATTTGTGTTAAATCATGATTTTCAAATCAAATTACAATTTCAGCTTTCCGATTCCGTATCATTATTAACCCACGAGATTGCTTTATCACGCGCCATGCCTCAAATTAACGATAAGAACAAGCCACGCACAGGTGCCTACCTGAACCTGTTCAAGCAGAAATACGGCTTGACCGTGTCAAAAATGTGCGCCTTGTTTGGTATCAGTACCCAGGCGAAGTTCAATTCAATTGTTCGCCCACCCGAGGGCAATTCCAGCGATGAACCGCTCGATCCCACGGTTGCTTTGATTTTGAGGTTGTACGAAACCCATGAGTCGCTGGTCCCCTTGAACAACGAACTCAGCCTGGAAGACACCTACAAAATGTTTCAAAGGGTGTTCGGAAAAACCAAAGTCAGCGAAAGCACTTTTGGGCAATTGTTGGGTCGCAGTGCAGGTTCGGGTTACCGGTGGTTGAACGGTTCAGGCAATGCCACGCCACAAGTGGGCATCGTGCTTGAAAGGTTGCACCACATGTTGGCCAGTGGCATGGAAGAACCGGAAGTTTGTTATTTGTGGCTGGACATTGTTCATCAGGAATACCGGGCGCGTAACCAGGTGCCACCGCTCAACGATATCGACGCAGTGAAGTTATTGATTCAGAAGTACCCACTTAAATACAAACACATGGCGTCATGAACGAAACATGGATTATACCGAGGTCAAACTGATTGCAGTGTGGAGTGGCCCCAAGGCCCCACCCAGCCAGTTGAAACTTTCTGATTACAAATTGCCCGTGGCAGGTCGCATGCCGAAGAATTACTTCAATGCACTGTACGGCAACCGCAATGCCTACATGGCCTTGGGTGAACTGTTGTCTCAAGCGCAAAAGGCGGGGCACTACTTTTCAACGGCCACCATCACCGTGGGCATTGAAACCCCTCGCAAGCCGGGTGTGGTGCACCTTGACGACCTGGGGGAAGAAAGTGGTACCCAATTTGTAAACTTGTCCCGGGTGTCCAAAGAGGTGGTATCGGAAGTGGCCGACATTTACCGGGCCTGCAGTGCATTCAAAAAAATGCCCGAGGGCGAAATAGACTGGCGCAAGCCCTTCCGCTTCATGCCGGAATGCCCGGAACATTTGCCCGTGGTGTTCGATCTGCTGCAGTGCTCAGTGCTGGTTCACCCAGTGGCTTTTACCACCACACCCGAGGGCAAGCACCACTTCATTGCCAGCTTCGATCCCGATCGGGTCAAAATTCTGGATGCCCAACCCAACCGGCATGAAATAGGCCCACACCCCGAGCAAATCGTGTTTTAGATGTGGTACTGCGGCGCTGTGTGGTTGGGTGCACCATGGCCCGGCTGCTGGGGCGGCAATATGGTGATGATGGGTTGCGACAACTGGTTACTGAGCGAGAACGCTTTGGGAACCATGCCGTTTTCATCGGCATGCATGTAAATGATCGACATGACTGCGGCGCAGAAGCTGATCACCAACACTGCCATCATGGTAAAAATCACTGCAAGTATTCGTCTTGAAAGCCTTGGCTTTGTCGGGTTGAGTCCGTTCATGCTGCTGTCCTCCGCACCTTGGCACTCAACATTACAACTTCTGTAAAAAATTACAAGCCTTCAAGCACTTAGAACAATTCTTTTTTAATTCCGGGTGGTTTGCCACTGCGCCATGATGTCGTGCAAGGCATCCAGGCCATCGGTGAGCGCTGCCGGGCCGGGCTGCAAAATCAGCGGCGACTTGATCTCGAAAATTTGCTGGTGCTTCACCGCACTCACATTGCCCCACCCTGCCCGCGCAGCCACGGTTTCAGGGCGAAATTTTTTGCCACACCAAGAGCCAATGATGATGTCGGGGTTGCGGCGAACAATCTCGCTGCTGTCGGCAATAATCCGGTTCTTGCCCAGGCTTTGCGTGGCCAGCTCGGGAAAACAATCATCGCCCCCGGCAATGCCAATCAACTCGCTCACCCATTGAATGGCGCTGATCGGCGGTTCGTCCCATTCTTCAAAATACACCTTGGGTCGCACAGTCCATTGGCGGGCTTTGGCCCGCACGGCCTCCACTTTCGCCTGCATTTCTGCAATCAGGGCAGCCCCTTTTTCAGCGGCACCAATCATGGCGGCCACCTGGTACATCATGCTGAATATCTCGGGCACCGAACGTTGGTTGAACACTGTCACCTGCACGCCATGGCGAATCAATGCACTGGCGATGTCGGCCTGAAGATCGGAAAACCCAAACACGCAGTCGGGCTTCAGCGCCAGTATTTGATCGATCTTGGCCGTTAAAAAGGCACTCACCTTGGGCTTTTCAAGGCGCGCTTTGCGGGGGCGCACGGTGTAGCCGGAAATACCGACAATCCGGTGTTCTTCACCGAGCTGGTAAAGCCATTCGGTGGTTTCCTCGGTGAGGCAAACAATGCGTTGGGGCAGCTGAATCATTTGCACAGGTCTTCGGTGCCAAAGCGAAAACGTGCGCCTGTGTATTGTTCAATTTCTGCAATGGCCTTGCAGGGGTTCTCGCCACGATCGATTAAATGCTGCGAAGCGTAGTGGTTGGCCCGGGTTTCAACCTGATCGAGAAAATTCTTAAACTCAGGGTCTTGGCCATAAGCGCCCAAAAGCGTCATGAAGGCATTGTTCATCAGTTCGGTGTCTTTGGCGTTGGTTTGGTGAATGCGTTTCAACAAATCATACCCACGCCGGGGGTCATCGTATTTAAGGTGCACCAGTTCATGCACAAAAACATAGCGCAGGGCTGCGTCGCTCAGGCCTTCAGAAAAGGCTTCATCAATCACGATCTGGGTTTTGCCCTTGGCAAAAGCAAACAAAGGGCTTTTCTGAAAACCCATGCGGGAATACGGCACATCGTACTGCTGGCGCAGTTCTTCGAACATGCTGAGGGTGTCGGCGAAATCGCGTTGGGGCGGCGTGGTACAACTGCTCACCCAGGGAAGCAGGAACAAAATCCAAATCCAGCGAAGCGGCGTAAGGTGCATCCGGTTGTGACTACCAGGTTGTGAGTATTTTGATGACAGCGTATCGAAATACTACTATCAAATAGAATCGCCGGTGAAAATTTGTTCAACCCCTTGGCAGCCCTCAAACCGACTGGCTGCACCTTGGTTTTTTGCGTTACACTGCCAGCCCTTTTTCAATTTCAGCGAGCCAAGCCATGTGGTTTAAAAACCTGTTCATCTTTCGCCTGACCAAATGGGAAGAAACCCCCGAATCGCTGGAAGACAAACTGGCCAAACAAGCCCTGCAAGCCTGCGGCGGCATGGACTTGCAAACCCGCGGTTGGGTTTCTCCAAAAGCCGAAGGTGAACCCTTTGTGCACCGTAGCGGCCACCAGTTGCTGATTTCATTGGGCCTGGAGAAAAAACTGCTGCCCAGCACCGTGATCAATCAATTCACCAAAGCGCGCGCAGCGGAAATTGAAGAACGCGAAGGCTACAAGCCCGGCCGCAAGCAAATGAAGGAAATCAAGGAAGCCGTGACCGACGAATTGCTGCCACGGGCTTTTGCCATTCGCAGCCGAATCAATGCGTGGATAGACCCGCAGGGCAAGTGGCTGGTGATTGACGCGGCTAGCCCCGCCAAAGCCGACGAACTGGTCGGCATGCTCATGAAAAGCGTGGAAGGCGTGGCCATGGCTTTGGTCAAAACCAAAATATCGCCCACCGTGGCCATGACCGCCTGGCTGGCCGAGAACGACAACCCGCCCCCCTTTACCGTGGACCAGGACTGCGAACTGAAAAGCCGTGGTGAACAGGCCGCCACTGTGCGCTATGTGAAGCACTCGCTGGAGTCTGAGGAAATTGCCAAGCACATCAAGGGTGGCAAGGACGTGACCAAACTGGCCATGACCTGGGCCGACAAAGTGTCTTTCGTGCTGCATGAAAACCTGCAAGTGAAAAGGGTTGCACCTTTGGATGTGATCAAAGAACAGGCCGCCCTCAGTGCCGACGACGATGCCTTTGATTCCGACTTTGCCTTGATGACCGGTGAATTGAGAAAGCTGATTCCCAGTTTGATTGACGTGTTGGGTGGAGAACTGACTGGCGCGAATTCGCAACTCGCCGCCTAATTTTTAAAAATTCAGTGCACAAGTGTTAACTCTAGCCGCTTCGAAATTCAAGATTTCGTTGCGGCTGTACCTCAACAATCAAGAACAATTATTAAATATTTAAATTTGGGTTCATGCCAGGGGCAAGAATCAGTATGATTCCCTCATCCTTTGAACCAACTGGTAAAACCCAACCTTCAATGACCACACGAGTTGACCCCAACAGCCCGATCCACTGGCCCGGCGCAATCACCCTGTTCGGAACTTCAATCGCAGCACTCATTCTTGTACCCGCTTACGCTTGGTTCAACGACTACAGCACTGCAGCCTGGGTGTCATTCGTGGTGTTGGCCATCTTGAATGGCATTTCGATTACCGCCGGTTACCACCGCCTGTGGGCACACCGCACCTACGAAGCCCACTGGACCGTGCGCTTCGTGTTGATGTTCTTCGGCACCATGGCCGTTCAAAACAGCATTTTGATTTGGGCTTCGGGCCACCGCACGCACCATCGCCATGTGGACGACACTGAGCACGATCCCTACTCGGCCAAGCGTGGCTTCTGGTTCTCGCACATGGGCTGGATGATTCGCAAGTATGAATCGGGCAAAGAAGACTTCAGCAATTCGCCTGACCTGCTGAAAGACCCACTGGTGATGTTCCAACACAAACACTACACCGCCTTGGCCTTGGGCATTAACTTCGGTTTGCCGGTCATTATTGGCCTGTTGGTGGGCGACTTGTGGGGTGTGGTGCTGCTGGGTGGCCTGGCTCGCCTGGTGTGGTGCCATCAAACCACATTCTTTATCAATTCGCTGGCGCACATTTGGGGCCGCCGCCCTTACACCGACGAGAACACCGCGCGCGACAACGATTTCCTGGCGATCTTCACCTACGGTGAGGGTTATCACAACTACCACCACCTGTTTCAGTACGACTATCGCAACGGTATCAAGTGGTTTCACATCGATCCCACCAAATGGCTGATTGCCGGTTTGTCGTATGTGGGCTTGACCAAAAACCTGAAGCGCTGCGACAAGTTTGCGATTGAAAAAGCACGCATTGCCATGCAATTCAAACGCGCTGAAGAAAAAATGCAGGCACAACCCACTGCCATGCATGCGCATGTTGAAGCCATGAAGGCCCGCCTTGCGCAGGAATACGAGCACTACAGCAAGGCCTTGCAAGACTGGGCCAAACTGAAGGAAGCCTGGTACCAGGACACGAAAAACGCCATTAAAAACGGTGAAACCCTGGCAGCCTACAAAGCGAAATTCAAAGCCATGGAAGTTGAAATGCGCCTGCAACGCAAGCGCCTGCAGGCACTGGTTCGCCAGGTTCAAAAACCGGCATTGGCTGCCTGATCAGTTAAATGAAACGGGCCAAGGTGACTGCCACCTTGGAGCCTGACCCGATGGCGCCCACCCAAAGCCTGGTGATCAACCCGCCGGGCTTTGTTGTTTTTGCGGCCGCCTCGTCGCGGTGTACGCACTCATCCAGTTGAAACTCAATCAGTTGCGCCTTAAGTGCCGGGTGAGTGCCCAAGGCATTCAGCTTGTCGATTTGTTCCTGGTAGTGCAGGTTCACAAAAGTTTCCACAGCCGCAATGGTGCGGTACACCGCAACCGGCCCGAACAGGGCAGGCAAAGCACCAGTGATGAAGCCCGCAATGCGCCACGGCACCAACAGCCAGCTTCGGCGAAACACGGGCAGCAGTTCATTCATGGCGTTTAAATGGCGCTGCTCAGTTTGCAGGTGTTCACTGGCAAATGCGCGAATTTCAGGGTTTCTTGAAACCGCCAAAATGCCCTTGTAAATCCACACTGCCCCGGTTTCACCGGCATGGTCGGTGCGAATGTCGGCCACCAATGTGGGCGGCAAATGGCTGGTGTCGAATTTCAAAACAAAGCGTTGAATGGCAGGGCGTACCGGCAAAAAGCCGTTGTAGGCCTTTTCCATCAGCCACAACATGCCGGGCACTTTGGCCAACCACGCCAACACCCGCCAGCCGGGCAACTGCCCCCACACATGCACAAAGGCTGCAGCACCACTGAGCAATTCGCCTTGCGCTGTGCGCGTGTGAAAACGCGCCATGAGTTGTTCTTTGGATTGCCCTTGGGGCAGAGGCGTGTCGGGTTTGGAGACATCAACCCAGGAAATGGGCTGATCGGGCGTGATGTTTTGATACACCGCGATTTCCCGACGGCACATGGGGCATGAGCCGTCGAAATACACCTCAACACATGGAGACTGCTTTGAAACTGTTTGGTCTTTTACTGCCATGACCGTACTGCCTTGATTGAAACTGCTTTGGGATAAAACGATTACCCCAGTTTAACTGTGTACTTCACGCCGTCAAACTCGATGACATCGCCCCCCACAATTTTCTTGCGCTTCTGGGTTTCAATTTGGCCGTTGACCAACACATGGCCGTCGGCAATCACATTCTTGGCCTCGCCGCCGCTGGACAACCAACCCTGAAATTTCAGGATTTTGTAAAGCTCAACGGGTTCTTTGTTGATGATGACTTCGTTCATGGCGCGTATCCCCTGCAATCAATGCACGAAGTGTATCAGCCTTCGAGTATCCACCGAGCGGCCTTTTCGGCAATCATCAGCGTGGGGCTGTTGGTGTTGCCGCTGGTAATAGTAGGCATCACGCTGGCATCGGCAATGCGCAAGTGCTTCACACCAATCACTCGCAAGCGGGAATCGACCACGGCAGCGGGGTCGTTGGCCGCACCCATTTTTGCTGTACCCACCGGGTGAAAAATCGTGGTGGCAATGTCGCCTGCCAATCGCACCAATTCCTCGTCGGTTTGAAACTCCACGCCGGGCTTGAATTCCTCAGGCTTGTATTTGGCCAAGGCAGGTTGCTGCGCAATGTTGCGCGTCACCCGCAGGGAATCGGCCGCCACTTTTTGATCCTCGGTGGTGCTGAGGTAATTCGGTGCAATGGCGGGTGCATCTTCAAACCGGCCACTTTTTATATGCACTGAACCGCGGCTGCTGGGGTTGAGGTTGCACACACTGGCTGTGAAGGCATTGAAGTTGTGCAGGGGCTGACCAAAAGCGGGCAGGCTCAGCGGCTGCACATGGTATTGAATGTTGGGGTATGGCCGGTCGGCGCTGCTCTTGGTGAATGCGCCCAGTTGCGAGGGGGCCATGCTCATGGGGCCGCTGCGCTTGAACACATATTCCATGCCAATTTGCGCCTTGCCCCACAGGCTGTTGGCCAGCATGTTCAATGTTTTAACGCCCTGCACTTTGAACACGGCGCGTATTTGCAAATGGTCTTGCAGGTTGGCACCCACACCGGGTTTGTCCAGCTTCACGTCAATGCCGTGTTGCTGCAGCAGGCTGCCCTGCCCTATGCCCGATAGTTCAAGAATTTGTGGTGTGCCAATGGCACCCGCACACAGCACGGTTTCGCGCACGGCTTTCACCGCCACTTCTTCACCGCCCTTCACCACCAGCGCGCCATTGCACACCAGTTCGCCACTGGAGTTGCGTTCGATGATTAAATTTTTGACTTGTGCCTGTGTCCACACGGTCAAGTTGGGCCGCTTCAGTATGGGGCGCAAGAAGGCTTTGGATGTGTTCCACCGCCAGCCGCTGCGCTGGTTCACTTCAAAGTAGCCCACACCAAAGTTATTGCCACGGTTGAAGTCGTCGCTGGCGGGTATGCCTGCCTGCTGCGCCGCTTCAGAAAACGCTTCCAGAATTTCCCAACGCAGGCGCTGCTTTTCGACACGCCACTCACCCTTCCCACTGTGAAACTTTGGCAGGTCTGTGTCGGCCAACTCGGCATGCGGGTTGTCGTAACGCCAGTTGCTTTCATGCGCCAGGAAATCTTGCAAACAATTGCTCCAGTTCCAGGCCACGTCGCCGGTTTGGGCGGCCCAGCTTTCATAATCGCGGGCCTGGCCACGCATGTAGATCATGCCGTTGATGCTGGAGCAACCACCCAAGGTTTTGCCACGGGGGTAAATCAGGGTGCGGCCGTTCAGGCCTGCATCGGGCTCAGTGCGAAAGCGCCAATCGGTGCGGGGGTTGTCGATGCAATACAGGTAACCCACGGGAATGTGGATCCAGTGGTAGTTGTCTTTACCGCCCGCTTCCAGCAATAGCACTGAATTGTTGGGATTGGCACTGAGCCGGTTGGCCATCAAGGCCCCAGCCGTGCCCGCCCCCACTACGATGTAATCAAAAGTACGCATGTTTACCCCGAATCGATTACCCAATAGTAACCAGCCCACAATTTGGATTGAGGCCCGCGTTGCTGCAATCGACTTGGGGTTTTCCAGAGTTTTGCAAAAAAGTTAAAGATGTCTTGATCAATCGCCTGTGTTTATGACCATTCCAAACATGTCAGAATCACACTCAATTCCTTTACAATCGACTGTTTCGCATTAACTACCCAGCCCGAGGTTTCTAAAATGACAGAACGCACCACCGTGCATGGCTTGAAAGTAGCCACACCCCTGTACAACTTCATCAACAATGAAGTGCTGCCCGGCACCGGCATTGATCAAGCTGGTTTCTGGAAAGGCTTCGACGAAATCGTGAGCACACTTGCTCCGAAAAACGCCGCCCTGCTGGCCGAGCGCGACCGCATTCAGCTGGAAATGGACGCCTGGCACAAAGCCAACCCCGGCCCCATCGCCGACATGGCGGCTTATCAAGAATTCTTGAAAAAGATTGGCTACCTGGTTGAGCAGCCTGCCAAAGTGCAAGCCACCACCGCCAATGTAGACAGCGAACTGGCCACCCAAGCTGGCCCCCAGTTGGTTGTGCCTATTTTGAACGCACGCTACGCCCTGAACGCAGCCAACGCACGTTGGGGCAGCCTGTACGACGCACTGTACGGCACTGATGTTATTTCCGAAGAAGGCGGTGCAGAACGCGCTGGCGGCTACAACCCAGTGCGCGGTGCAAAAGTAATTGAGTTTGCACGCAACTTTTTGGATCAGTCTTTCCCATTGGAAGGCGCATCACACAAAGACGCCACTGGCTACGCCATCGCAGGCGGCAAGCTGCAAGTTGCCTTGAAGAACGGCAGCACCGTTGGCCTGAAAAACGCCGCACAACTGGTGGGTTACCAGGGCGACGCCGCTGCACCTTCTTCAGTACTGCTGGTGAACAACGGCATTCACGCCGACATCATTATTAACCGCTCAACACCGATTGGTTCGAGCGACGCAGCCGGTGTGGCCGACGTGGTGCTGGAAGCAGCGCTGTCCACCATTCTGGACCTGGAAGATTCTGTTGCAGCCGTAGACGCCGAAGACAAAATTGTGGCCTACAAAAACTGGCTGGGTATTTTGAAAGGCACCCTGACAGAAAGCGTAAGCAAAGGCGGCAAAACATTCACACGTGGCCTGAATGCTGACCGCGTGTACACCGGCGTGAATGGCGAAAAAGTGACCATGCATGGCCGCTCCATGTTGTTCTTGCGCAATGTGGGCCACCTGATGACCAACCCCGCAATTTTGTGGGGCGGCGACAAAGAAATTCCCGAAGGCATTATGGACGCGGTGATTACCACCACGATTGCGCTGCACGACCTGAAAGGCAATGGCGTGAACGGTATTCGCAACAGCCGCAAAGGTTCGGTTTACATCGTAAAGCCGAAAATGCACGGCCCTGTTGAAGTGGGCTTCGCTGCCGAATTGTTCACCCATGTAGAAAAGCTGCTGGGCCTGCCTGACAGCACCGTGAAGCTGGGCATTATGGACGAAGAGCGCCGCACATCAGTCAACCTGAAGGCCTGTATTGCTGCCGCAGCCAGCCGTGTTGCTTTCATCAACACCGGCTTCCTGGACCGCACTGGCGACGAAATGCACACCGCCATGCACGCAGGCGCGATGATTCGCAAAGCCGACATGAAGAGCAGCGCATGGATTACCGCCTACGAGCGCAACAACGTGCTGGTTGGTTTGAGCTGTGGTTTGAAAGGCCGCGCGCAAATTGGTAAAGGCATGTGGGCCATGCCCGACTTGATGAAAGCCATGCTGGAACAAAAAATTGGCCACCCCAAAGCCGGTGCCAACACCGCTTGGGTACCCAGCCCAACTGCTGCAACACTGCACGCCATGCACTACCACCAGGTGAGCGTGGCCGCTGTTCAAGCCGAGCTGGAAAAGATTGATGCCGACGCAGAACGCCCAGGCATTTTGGCCAACCTGCTGCAGGTGCCAGTGGCCACCAACACCAACTGGAGCGATGCAGAAAAGCAGCAAGAACTGGACAACAACGCCCAAGGTATTTTGGGTTATGTGGTTCGCTGGGTTGACCAAGGTGTAGGTTGCTCCAAGGTGCCCGACATCAACAACGTGGGCCTGATGGAAGACCGCGCCACACTGCGCATTTCCAGCCAGCACATTGCCAACTGGATTCACCACGGCATTGTGAGCAAAGAGCAAGTGATGGAAACCATGAAGCGCATGGCCGCTGTGGTTGATCAGCAAAACGCTGGCGACCCCGCGTACAAGCCCATGGCTGGCAACTTTGAAACATCCGCCGCATTCAAGGCTGCATGTGACCTGGTGTTCAAAGGCATGGAACAACCTGCCGGTTACACCGAGCCACTGCTGCACGCATGGCGCTTGAAGGTGAAAGCCGCTTAAGTTTGAGTGGTTTGATTTGAGAAAGCCAGGTGCTGAAAAGTACCTGGCTTTTTTGTTTGAACCTTATGAAATTCCTGGTTACAAACATTCTCATGAACAAGCAATCTCGAGTTACCTGCAAAGCATTGGCCGCTAAGGAAATGGACATGATTAAATTTGCTTTCGCCGCAACGCTGATGCTTGGCCTTACATCGACTCACGCTTCAGAGAACTCAACCGCTGATTTGCTGAAGGCTTGGACATTGCTGGAAGTTCGCTGCCCGATTGGATGTTTTGAAACCACGGCCAATCAATTCAAACCGCAGATTGGAAAGAGTATCGATTTAAAAGTAGCACAAAATAAAACATCGCCAGTGGGTGCCTGCGCTAAGGGGCACTTGCACTTTGTGCTTGAAGAACTGCCATTGAAAGATGTGCTGACCCGAATGAATGCCACCCTGCCCCCTGAAGCAGTAGATAGCCAAGGCAAACCCTTGCAGTTTTCACTGGAGAACACAGGCCTCGGATTTTCTGCCTTTGGAGAGCAGCTAAGCAAGGTTAAAACCGGGGTGTTGAAATGTAAAGACCCCGCCTGGAAAGGCAAGTGGGAGCAGAGAAAGTTTGTGGTATCGATTGATGCGCACCGCATGGTGACGCTGGAGGAAGATGGCGCGTTGGGGGTTTATTACGCTTTAAAGAACAAATAAAACGCTGAGCGGTTGATTGATTAGTGATAAGCATGTCTATAAAATATACCAATATTTGGTATCGGAGGCCTCCCATGGCTAAAAACACAAGTGTTTCTCTTGGCCCACATTTTGATCAATTCATTGCATCACAGGTCCAGAATGGCCGCTATGGATCGGCCAGCGAAGTGGTCAGAGCAGGCCTACGTTTGCTGGAAGAAAACGAAACTCAGCTGACGCAACTGCGTCGCCTACTGGAGGAAGGCGAGCAAAGCGGACTTTCCGACTATTCTTACGACGATCTAATTTCGCAGCTGGACAAAGAAGCGGAATGACAAAGCCATTCCTTCTGACTGTCGCGGCCCGCAACGACCTATTGAATATTGCTCGCTTTACTGCAAAGCGCTGGGGAAACCCGCAACGAAACAAATATCTAAAACAACTCGACGACACTTTTCGATTACTTGCTCGTCAACCAGAAATCGGTATCGATGCATCGGGAATAAAGCCCGGATACAGAAAATTCGTGCTCGGTAGCCATGTCATTTTCTACCGAGATGGAAGCGATTCAAAAGTCGTAGTGGTTCGTGTGCTCCATCACCGCATGGATGTAGATAGCCACTTTTGATTGTTCGAAAATGAAGACAAGTATGGTTAAACCACCTGCTCTCCAACCCAAAGGGTTTTTCGTAAAAATCCCAGACTGAATCTCGCGGATGGGTCAAATTGAAGCCGCTACAAATTATTCTTCCAGTGCGTCCTCGTAAGACTTCAGTTGTAAAGCTCGCGTCCTGACCAACTCCATGCTGTCGTTGCTTGCTGTCAGTTGCCACATCGTCCCCTCTTTGGCAGAGACAATACCCGCGATTACTTTTCCTTCTGAATCACGAAATTTCAACCAAGCCCTTTGAGCCTCTTTCAACGAGGCTTGCCGCTCTTTATCCAGTCGAGTCATTAGTCGGGTGTAGATCTGATTCATTTCCTTGTCCCACATCTCGTTCGCCTCGTTGATTGCAGCCCGCATGCCGGCAGTTGTGTAGTCTTTTTCTAATGCTTGCTGTAACGGTAATACCCCCTGCAAACAAACGGGATTGAAAGTAGAATTTTCAACCAAAGAGG
>VFQO010000623.1_pt1 | contig 35575 bp, 33 predicted proteins | sample 3512331 | NCBI WGS metagenome assembly VFQO01 (sample SAMN10412371, study PRJNA504923) | tailings metagenome | isolation source: Replicate 3 from Balatoc abandoned mine | place: Philippines: Itogon, Benguet | collected 2017-08-28 | reverse complement strand
GAGTGGTTAAAGGCAAAACTGAGTGCATTGGGTTTTTTCCCACCAAACCAAGGCTCTGTAAGCGAGAGTGAATAGTTTTGGAAAGTACGTCCATTGGCCTGAACTCGCAGGGAAAGCTTCTGTCCGTCACCCACCGGCAGTGGATCCCACTTGCTGAAATCCCCGATATTTTTGATCGAGAAATTGTTGAACACCAAGCCGACCGTACCGACAAATCCAAAGAATCCACCCCAGCCACCGGATAGCTCGATCTGATCATTTGGTCGCTCTTCCAGCTCGAAGGTAATGTCCACGGTCGCCTGCTCGAAGTTGGGTCTTAGGTCAGGATTAACTTTCTCCGGATCAAAGTATCCAAGAGTGGAAAGCTCTCGGATGGTTCGCACCAGCAAGGCTCGATTGAATTTCTGACCCGGAAGGATTCGGATTTCCCTCATCACGACGTGATCTGATGTCCGCTCGTTTCCAGTGATATCAACACTGTTTACGGTGACTTGCGGTCCTTCGAAAATCCGCATTTCCATGTCAATCGAGTCGCCTACGACATTGATCTCCACAGGATCAATGTTGAAGAATAGGTAACCATTGTCTTGGTACAGGGAACTGACATCATCTCCTTTTTGAGGATCATAATTCAGGCGTTTGTCCAGTTTCTCTTTGTCGTAAACATCACCGGACTGAATCCCCAATCGGGCAAGAAGTTCGTCATCCGTATGGATGTAATTGCCTCGGAAGGTTATGTTTCGATAGTAATATTTTCTTCCTTCTTCCAGATTGAGATCAATATTGATTTTGTCTGGAGAGAAGTTATAGACCGAATCCTCCAATATCTTGGCATCTCTGAAGCCTCGGCTGTTGTAGAAGGCAATGACTTTGTCCTTGTCAGCCCGGTATTCTTTGGGAATGTATTTGGATCCGGAAAAGAAATTTAGCTTGAGATTTTTGTGGATATAATTGGTGGCATCTTCTTTCGAGGCCGAATCAGTATAGAGCACTGAGTTTTTGATGCTTTGTGCATCAGCATCGGTGATGCGGGAGTAGAGATCTTTGAATATGGCCACCCGAGGATGTTCCTTGGTTTTTTTCATTTTGCCTTTGACGGCGCGATCTGCTATTTCCTCATTTCCATAGACATTGATCGCATTGATTTCCTTGACTGCCCGATCTCCGATTTCTTCATTGCCATAGATGTTGATGGCGTTGATTTTGACCTTGTCATTTGGATTGACATCAAAGCGCAGTTTGACGCTATTAGGCAGGGTGGTGTCTCGTTCCTGGATGATTTTTACCTCAGTGTTCAGAAAGCCTTTGTCGAGAAAATACCGTTCAATATTCCGCTTGGCGGTATTGAGTACGTCATCCCGTACCACGCGTCCCCGAATATTGACTTTGTCTCGGAGTTCACTTTCTTGGGTTTTGTTGATCCCTGAAAATTCTACCCGTGAGAATCTTGGCCGCTCGGTGAGGTCCAACAGCAGGTAAATATCGTCTCCTTCGATTTTGGTCACGAGGATTTTGACATCGCCGATGATTCCTTGTCCCCAGAGTTTTTTTAGTGCATTGGAAATACCCTCACCCGGCACTTCGATTTGGTCGTCAACTTTTAGCCCGGAAAGGGATATGATCGCCACCTCGTCTAGGGTAGTGAGTCCGACCGCCTTGATCTCAGCAATTCTGAATTGCTGTGGCTTGGAATAGTTGAGTTCCAAGATATTGACAGGCCTTGAGGAGGCATATCGGCTTTGTCCGAGACGGATTTGCGCCATGCCGGACAAGGATCCGATCAAACAAAAAAGAATCAATAAACTTCTTTTCATCAATTACTTAAGATTTAACTTGCTCGCCGGTTTTCCCGAATCTTCGCTCTCTTTTCTGATAATCTTCCACGGCGACATAGAGGTGCTCTCTTCGGAAATCAGGCCATAGCACCGGAGTAAAATACAACTCGGTATAGGCCAGCTGCCAAAGCAGGAAATTGCTGATCCTGAACTCACCGCTCGTGCGGATCATCAGTTCCGGATCGGGAATGCCCGCTGTATCCAGATTTGATGCGACCACCTCTTGGGTGATTTGTTCAGGACTCAGATTTCCATCTGAGACTTTTTGAGCAATGCGTTTGACCATTTGGGTAAGTTCCCACTGTCCGCTGTAGCTAAGCGCCAGCACGACAGTCAGGCCGGTATTGGAAGCGGTAAGTGCTTTGGCTTCCATGAGTTTTTCATAGGCGGATAAAGGCAGACTTTCCAGATCTCCGATGGCTTCCAGGCGGATGTTGTTATTCATCATCAGGGAGATCTCATCGATGATGGTTTTTACCAGAAGCTCCATCAGTGCTTTGACTTCATCCTGGGGACGAGACCAATTTTCAGTCGAAAATGAGAATAAGGTCAGGTACTTCACTCCCAATTGATCCGCCCCTTCGATGGCATCTTTGACTGCTTGAATCGCATGTCTATGTCCGAAAATTCTCATGGCGCCTTTCTTCTTGGCCCATCGGCCATTGCCGTCCATGATGATTGCGATGTGTTGGGGGATTTTGGTTGGGTCTAGTTTTTCCTTCATTCCAATGATGGGTACCTTCATTTTGGGAGGTACAAAAATGCTATTTCTTTTTCAATAATCAGTCCTAGCCTTCAATTAATTAATAGGCGTAGCACTTCACATTGGCAAAGGTATAGCTCACTGTCAAGCCCAGAAAGTAGTACCAGTCTTTGGTATAAGGATTACCAAAATTGATGATATGAGTAGGTGTAGTTCCGGTATTGGGGTCGATTTCTGTATTGGGAATAAAGCCGACCTTGGAGTCGATTTTATCCAAATAATCCGTGAAAGTCGCCCGAAAACCAAGCTCTGCCGCGAGTGTCCATCGGTCATTGAGTCGGTATTTGACTCCTCCTCCAAACGGAACCACCGGTGAGGTCAGCTGATAGTAATCCGCCGGGGTAAAACGCTCCGCGCTGTAGCGACCTTTCATGGTGAAATACGAATACCCCAATCCAAAAAAGGCATACGGCGACCAGCGAAACTCGGAGTCATTACGGAGGTAGTCCAGAAAGTTGAACTCCATCACTGCTGATGCCTCGATCACTCCGCCCCGAAACCGCGCATCTCTGCTTCGGTACACGAGATCCAGTGGCTCGAGCTCATCATCGGCCTGGAGCACAGCTCCACTCAAGCCCACCCTAAGGGTCCACACATTGTCAAAATTTCTCTTGCCAAACAACGTTCCTTGAAGGCCACTTTGGCCCAGGTCAACTTTTCGGATAATGTCTCCAGAGTAGGTCGCTCCTCCTATGCCTCCACCGACTTCGTATTTCTGAGCCACTGCTCCGCTCATACTCACCCAGGCGCCGATAGTCAAAGCGACTAAATATCTGAAAATCTTAAAATTGACCTTTTTCAAGACGATGCAAGTTATGAAGTAGGTAACGCATAAAAAACGGACTTCTGTATTCGACGGGTTAATAATTGTTAAGCTTAGTTTTCGGATTTTGCCTAGTTTCTCATGTCCAGACCCCAATTCAACTTTTGCCTCAGCGTATCAAAGAAGTGATAATGAGGTAGCTTGATCAGCTTGGCGCAGAATTTTTCCTTTTTCACTTTAAGCTGGATCTCGGACGAAATCGAAGAGGAGCGTGAATCCAGCGAGATCATAAACTTTTCTGTTCGCCCCTCGATTTCAAAGGTAATCTCGCTTTCGTCAGAAACAATAATCGGTCTCACATTTAGATTATGAGGACTCACCGGTGTGATTACAAAGTTTTTGGCGTCAGGAGTGATTAGTGGGCCTCCGCAACTCAGCGAATATCCCGTAGAGCCCGTAGGGGTGGATACGATCAGTCCATCCGCCCAATAGGAATTGAGGTATTTGCCATCAATATAGGTGTGCACGGTGATCATCGAGGAGGTGTCCCGCTTGTGAATGGTAAATTCGTTCAAGGCAAAGGTGAGCCCATTGAAGAGCCGTCGGTTACTTTCCAGCGAAATGAGCGCTCGCTTTTCGATCTGGTAATTGCCCGTAGCAAGTAAATCCACCGCCTCCCGTATCCGGTCGGTGGCTACCGTGGCCAAAAATCCCAATCGCCCTGTATTCAATCCCAAAATGGGGATCTCTCTGCTGCCTGCCACACAGACCGTATCGAGCAAGGTGCCGTCCCCTCCGATCGAGATCAAGAAGTCTAAATTTTCAAAGTCTTCCGGATTTTCGATCACCCAATAGCTGAGGGTTTTGTTGCCGTTCATTTTCAGAAGCCGATCAAAAGCCTCTGTCACCAGAATATCAGCCTGATGTGCGGCAAGTTCCTGGAATAGAATTTCGATGTGTGGAAAGAATTCGGGCTTCAGTGCGAGGCCGTGTAAGGCTACTTTCATCTGTTTATAATTTGATTTTTAGCGGCCAGATAGCCTGTCCCGATCTTTCATCGGGAGAATGCCCTTTATAATCATTCCCCTCCCGAAACCAGTTCGGGACAAGTTGTGTGAGAAACAATTCACATGGGCATTTCATGCCTTAAATATCTAAAAATCTCAATAAGTTACCGATTCGGTCATCGGAGTCATTGACGCCTTGCTCTTCCTGATAGTGATCGATGATCCGATATCCAAAGCGCTCTAGGGTGGCCCTGACATGCTTGAGATCGACTCGGTCGAGCTTGAGAGTCAGCTTGATTTTATTTTCGTCCAAAGGATCTGCGGTCATAAACGAGCTAAGCACCTTGGTATTTTCAGACTCTACCAGCCGGGAGATTTCCGATAGGTGATAATCGGTCATATTCATCGAGAGGATCAAAACTCCGCCTTGCGCTTGGATAGAAAGACTGTCTGCAAAAGCTGAAATGGCATCTTCCATCGTGATCACTCCCTGATAAATATTTTCCCTGTCCAGGACAGCCACTTGATTGGAATGATTTTCGGCTGCCACTCTGAGTACATCATAGATATGCTTGTCGGTGTAGACCCAGCATGTACCAGCCTCCAAGGGCAAACCTCCGATAGCTTGCTGCGCATCATTCTGCTCAAAAATCAATTCATCACCGATAAATCCCAAAAATCGACCTTGATCCACGACTGGAAGTGTATCAGTTCGGATCTCTTCCATCCATGCCAAAGCCATACCCGCTTTATCATTTAGTTTGAGGGGTGGAATGAGATTGTTGATGAATTCGTAGGCCTGCATGAAAGAAAGTTAGAAATATCTGGTACAAGTCAAAAACGAAATGTTTTTCTTTCTTGTTCGATTCACTCAAAAAATCTCAGGAAAGCCATTGGCTGAAGATGATCCCCAAAGCAATACCACCCGCGATAATGGCCGGCGAGGAAATCTTCGAAAACTGCAAAAGACCATACGTGCCGAGCACCATCAGGATATTCAGAAGATTAGCCTCCATGGGTTCAAAAAGCAAATAGGCCGCCGCAATAAGCATCCCACAGGAGACGGCATTGATCCCTTCTAAGGCCGCTCGTACCGGTCGATAAAGCTTCAACTGATCCCAAAATCGAATTACAAAGAAGATCAAAAATATTCCCGGCAAAAATATCCCCGCTGCCGCGATCAGTCCCCCCATCAAAAATCCCGTCAGTCCAAACTCTCGCATAGATAGTGCTCCCACATAGGAAGAGATCGAAAAAGTCGGTCCGGGAATCCCCTGTGAAATAGCATATCCGGTCAGAAACTCTTCCGAACTCAGGAAGTGCTTGAAGTCCACAAACTCGGTGTATAAATAGGGAACAAGCACTTGGCCTCCTCCAAAGATCAAAGACCCGTTTCGGTAGAAGTTTTCAAAAAGTAATATCGGCTGAAATTTAGTGATCGCACCGGCAGTCGCTGCCAGGATCAGCACACCTCCCCAAAGGTAGAAATTACTCCAGCGGATCACCAGCTTCTTGTCGATCTCAGTCTTGGGTTGGGTTTTGTATTTGATCGAGGTACTCAGTCCTCCCAAAATCAACAGACCAGGGAAAATATAGGGTGAGCTGTAGAAAAAGGAAACAAAAGCCGAAAGCAGCATCAGGACCATTGCTTCGGTGCTTTTGATCATTTTGCCTATGGTTTTTTGCGCAGCAAAAATAATGAAGCCAATAGCCATGGGTTGGATAAAGCGGGCAAAATTCAAGGCTCCCGGAGTATTTTCCTGCAAAAAATCAATCAAAACTGCCGCTGCGATCATGATCAGCGTAGCAGGAAGAATCCAGACTAAAAGGGACAAATAGGCCAGATTTGGTCCGCCGACTCGAAAACCGATTGCTGATATCAGCTGGGTAGAAGAGGGCCCTGGGAGCATATTGCAGAGCGCATTGAGCTCCCAGAGTTCTTCTTCAGAGATGTAGGCTCGTCGCTTGACCATCCGCTCAAGCAGCATGGCCAAAAAGGCCTGTGGACCACCAAATGCCGTCAACGACAGGGCTAAAATATCCCGCAGAAAGACGTAGTATCTGACAGTCCGGACAGACATCCTTATTTGCGGAGCCCGAGTTCGCGGAGTCTTTCTTCCAAAAACTCACCCGCCGTTGCATCTGCAAACAGCTTGGGATGCTGCTCGTCGATGCAGCTTTCCAGACAGGTCAGATCCATCTCAGACCGGGGATGCATAAAGAACGGAATCGAATATCGACTGGTGTGCATCAGCTCACGAGGAGGATTGACCACTCGATGAATGGTGGATTTTAGTTTTTTGTTGGTCAGTCGCTCCAGCATATCACCGACATTGACTACGAGCTGATCAGGAAGAGCGGTAATTGGGATCCACTTGCCATCCTTGCGAAGGACCTGTAGGCCATCGGCACTAGCTCCCATCAGTAAGGTGATCAGGTTGATATCTCCGTGCTCGGCAGCCCGGACCGCATCGGCAGGCACTTCATCCGGATTTTCGATCGGGAAGTAGTGGATTTGTCTGAGGATAGAATTGCCGTAAGCTACTTTGTCTTCGAAGTAATCTTCGGGCAATTCCAAATGAAGCGCAATGGCCTGTAGCATGGATTTGCCGGCATTTTCCAAAGTTCTGAAGGCTTCGATCGCATCAGTTTTAAATGCAGGAAGCTCCTTTGGCCAAAGATTGGCAGGATATTCTGCCTTGATCGGATCGCTGTCAGGAATCAGATCGAGCTCTTGACCGACATGGTAAAACTCCTTGAGATCTCCGGTATTTCGGCCCTTTGCATGCTCTTTGCCTTTGCCCGTATAACCTCGCTGATAGCCGATCTCCGGTTTCTCATAATTGCTTTTTACCTCATCAGGCAGTGCGAAAAATTCTTTGATGGAATTGTACAGTCTATCTTGGAGATCTTTGTTAAGGCCATGATTTTTGATGGCGACAAATCCGATATTCTGATACGCTTCTCCCAACTTCTTCACAAATTCCGTCTTTTGTTCTGGCGTTCCTGAGGTGAAATCCGCCAAATCCAAGCTTGGGATTTCGTCAAATAGAATTTCCATATTTTAGGGTTTAGTTGACTCTTCGGTAGAATTTACAAAATTAAATATCTTTACTCCATTCTCGCGCTGTCCATGAACAAAATACTCGTTTGTCTTCTGCTTTTAGGCTGTTTTTTGAGCTCTTGCTCAGAGAATAAAACCAAAATCAACGAATCTGTCCACGATCATCCAGTCGATACGGTACAAAATTTAAGTCCGGCTGAGAAAGTTACTTTCTTTCAGTATGAGGACTCATCCAGTCATCCTGACGCTATGCTTGAGCTTTTCACCCCCCTGGGCAATCAATCTTTCCGGCCCGGAAAGGTGCCATTTGAGTTTAATATCAAGAATTTTCAGCTCAATGAAGGCGGTTCGGATCAACCTCAATTGTACCTAATCCTGAACGGTGGGGATCCGGTTGGCTTTTTTTCGCCGATTTTCCAGCGTGAGCTTGCGCAGGGCACCTACCGAGCTGTAGCTTTTTTGGTTGATGAAGACGGCTTGGCTCTCAAAAGTTTTGGCAATTATGTGGATCGGGACTTTCTTGTGGGCGATTCCAGACCCTTTCCCTACTCAGCGGAGCCGTATTTGGCAATTAATTTTCCTCGAAATCAACAAATTATGCCCATCGGGGAAGATGTGATTCTGGACTTTTTGGTATTAGGAGGTGATATGGACTTGGACGATCTCAAAGTAAAGGTGGAGCTCAATACATTTACTTACGAGGTAGAAAAAATGCTCCCCATTCGGATTTCAAATTTGCCCAAAGGGGACTATCAACTGACCATCCGTCTGCTGAGAAAGAATAATCAAGAACTGGTGGGGCCATTCTCCTCGGTTACCAAATCATTCTATGTGAGATAAAACTTATCTTTGGGACAAAATCAAAAGTCCTATGCTTTTAGTATCACAGATTCGAGAACAGTTTGAAGAGGTGCTGGCTGGTTTGAAAAAAAGAAACCTGCCCAATCCCCAAGAAATACTCAATCAGGCCATCGCCCTGGATGACTTACGAAAATCTTCCCAAGCTCAGCGAGATCAGCTTCAGGCCGAAGCCAATACGCTGGCCAAGCAGATCGGTCAACTGATGAAAGAGGGCAAGTCATCCGAGGCTAATCAAATCAAAGAGCGAACCGCCGAAATCAAGCAGCAGATCAAGGAGCTGGACGATCAAAACACTAAGGCTGAAGCAGACTTAAAAGCTTTGCTTTATACACTGCCAAACGTTCCTCACACCTCTGTTCCCGCCGGAAAATCTGCTGAGGACAATGAAGTCGTATTGACTCACGGAGAAATCCCTACGCTGTTTGAAGGGAAATTGCCACACTGGGATCTGATCAAAAAGTACGATATCATTGATTTCGATTTGGGTGTTAAGATTACTGGTGCTGGTTTTCCTGTGTACAAAGGCAAGGGTGCTCGATTGCAGCGAGCTTTGATCAACTTCTTTTTGGACGAGGCTATGGCCGCCGGCTACATGGAAGTTCAGCCTCCCATATTGGTCAATGAAGACAGTGGATATGGAACCGGTCAGCTTCCCGACAAGGAAGGTCAGATGTACCATGCTACAGCGGATAATCTGTACCTCATCCCAACTGCCGAAGTACCCATCACCAATCTCTATCGGGATGTGATCTTAAATGAATCTGATCTGCCAATCCGAAATGTAGGCTATACTCCTTGTTTTAGAAGAGAGGCTGGTTCCTGGGGGGCTCATGTCAGGGGGCTCAATCGCCTCCATCAGTTTGATAAGGTGGAGATCGTGCAGATTACCCATCCGGATCGGTCATACGAAACTTTGGAAAGCATGAGTGCATATGTACAGGGTTTGCTCCAGAAATTGGAATTGCCTTATCGTGTGCTACGACTCTGTGGTGGGGATATGGGATTCACTTCGGCACTGACCTATGACATGGAGGTATTTTCGGCTGCCCAAGAGCGATGGCTGGAAGTGAGCTCGGTATCTAACTTTGAAACTTACCAGACGAACCGACTTAAACTTCGATTCCGTGGAGAGGATAAAAAGACACAACTGGCACATTCGCTCAATGGAAGTGCGCTGGCATTACCTCGAATCGTCGCTTCTATTCTGGAAAACAATCAAACTCCCGATGGCATTCATATGCCAAAGGTACTTCACCCGTATTTGGGTTTTGATAAAATCTGACCACTCCAAAACCGCTCGTCCTACTGAGCGGTTTTTTTATGGTTTATTTATTTTAACCCGATGAAAAAATCACTGATCACTCTTTTCTTCTTGCTTCCCTTTGTCAGTTTTGCGCAGCAGGCCGAAATCGAATCCATCACCCAAACAGTTAACCTGTATTTCGAAGGGATGATGGAGCGGGATGCGGCAAAGCTGGAGCAGGCTTTTTTGCCAGATGCCAAGCTGATAGGCTATCGGGGTGATCAGCTTTTTGTCACTCCCTTTGCGGAGTGGGCGGCTGGCACGGCCAAGGGTAGCCCAAGGGATCCGGGTCAGTTCTCCAACGAAATCAAAGCCATTCGCATAGTAGGTGATATGGCTTTGGCAGAAACGGAATTGTATTGGCCGGGCATTTATTATTACGATTTTCTGACTCTGATCAAAGTAGGGGAGCGTTGGAAAATAGTCCATAAAAGCTGGACCGAAAAGAAGCTCAGCAGCGATTAATCCAGGATTTCCCCGACATGGCGATCGATATTTTCGGCCATTTTTTCCATGGGTAGATCATTGGAGTCTGAGCCAAATGGTTCTTCAATCTCCTCCGCGATCAGCTCCAGACTAGCCAAAACATAAAAAATAAACCCTACGATCGGTGCCGCCCAATACCCAAGGGAAAACGAGTAGCCCAAAGGCAAGGTTAGCACATAAAACATGATGAACTTCTTGATAAAAGCGCTGTAGCTGTAAGGAATCGGTGTATTCAAAATCCGCTCACAGGCCCCGCAGATATCCGTGAAGCTGACCAATTCTCCGTTTAGTACGATCAATTGATCTCCACTGATGATTCCTTGCTGATAAAGCTGGTTCACTTTGGCGTAGAGCTGCTTGGCAATCTGATTGGGGATATGCTTTTCGTAGTCCATGGTGATCATATCCTCAAATCTGTCTTTGCGCTCATCCAGGCTAAACTGGGTCTGTCGGGACTGGAGGTGGTCCTTAAGTGCCGCTGCGTACATGGGGATGATCTTTCTGAAAAATAAACGGGAATCCAAATCCTCACGTGGAACGATGCTGTGAATCTTGATGGCAAGGTTGCGACTGCTGTTGACCAGAGTCCCCCAGAGTTTGCGCCCTTCCCACCAGCGATCATAGGCGGTATTGGTGCGGAAAACCAGCAGCATGGATATCACAAAGCTCAAGAGGCTGTGCATAATGGGCAGATTGCGCATCCAACTCTCATCACTCAGCCGAAAGTATTCCAGCTCCAGGTAGGTAATGGCTATCGAATAGCCAATGATCAAAAGAATCAAAGGAGCCAGTCTGGACAAGGTGTCCGAACGTCGGATCACGAAAAGAAATTGGATCCAATCTTTGTTGTTGTAAACTTTCATCAGCTAAAAAAGGTGAGAAGTCGAGTCAAAAACTGGAAATCAGCTTCTGATGGATGGCAAGTACTTGCGGAATGAGCAGTTTGTTGTCCGAGTTTTTGATCACAAAATCTGCCCGCTCATTTTTTTCCTCATCCGGTAGCTGTTGATTGATGATCTCATGGACTTGCTGCTCGGACCGATGAGGATCCCGAATGAGGACTCTTGCCAGTCTGATTTTGAGTGGTGAACTGACATTGATGACCGCATCGAGATGCTTTTCGCCCCCCGTTTCAAAAATCAATGCGGCTTCTTTGAGTACATATGGGGCATTTTGAGCAGTTGCCCATGCCTCAAAGTCACGACCAACAGCAGGATGGACTAGGTTATTGATTGTTTTTACTTTTTCCGGATCCGAAAAAACTGTTTCTGAGAGATAGGTTCTGTTCAGACTTCCATCGTCGTGATAGGCTTCCTTGCCAAAGTGGAGGCAAATTTGGTTTTTTAGATTCTCATCATGAATCATCAGCCACTTAGCCCGATCATCAGCGGAGTAGATTGGCACTCCCAAAAGCCTGAACACCTGACAAACCGTTGACTTACCGGAACCTATTCCCCCTGTGATTCCTATCCGTTTTGCAGGCATGCTATTCATAGCTCAATTTCAAAATGGAGGGCTCCACCTTTAGATTTTTGAGAAATGAGGGCTTTGGCCTTACGTCGATCATGATGGTGGAGTCGGATCGGTCACGTTTGGAATAGTCCAAAATCGCCTCAAATTCTATGTCTTTCAGCTCACTTACTTTTCGCTCATCGATCAGATAGGTCAAGATAGGAGTGACTTCATCCTGTACGAGATGTACGGTACGTGGGAAGTTCAGTTTTTTGATTTTAAGCCGTTTATTTCCCTCGAGGAAATTAACCAGTTCAAATTCCACTTGGATTTCTGTCTGGGCTAGGCTCAAAAATTCACCAATCGATTTGTCGAGTTCGATTGAAACAGTCTTTGAAAAATTACTAGTGATTTTAGCCCTGTCTAATGAGATCGGGAATTTACCTTCATAGATTTCAATAAGGCTTTTTGGTCCGGTAAGGGTGATTTTTTCGGGTGAAAATCTAATATCTCCCTCTATTTCGGCATGTTCGGCAAGTGAAAAAGTAACAGAGTCCAAGACCGGTGTGAGTTCTCGGGTTACAATTTCATCGATTTGAAACTGGATGGAGTCTTCCAGCAGTCCTTCAAGCTGAGTAGGCGTCAGAAATTCCCCCATAGGACGCTTCAGTTCAGAGGTGAGGATAAAATTTCTGGAAGCAGGTTCAGCGAGATTGATGAGGAATGGGGGCTCGTTTAGATTGAAATATTTGCGGAGCAAATCCCAGCCATTTCCTGAAATCTGAATAGGGACTGACTCAGGTAGAGGTTTGACGGGCATGTAGTTTTCCCGGTCATATTCCCATGCGATTGGATAATCTACTATGGTGGAATAATTATCCTTATTGAGTGCATTTAAAATCCAAAAAGTGGTAGCCGCTGCGATGCAGAGTACTACCACTTTCAGATCGGAGATTCTCTTGGAAGAGACTCCCCAGGAGGATTTTTTGGAATCCGGCAAAGTTGATTTTATTTAGTTGTTCCTGTTTTCTTAGAGAAATCCAGAGAGATCGCTGATTTTTCGATTTTGATTTTGACACCTCGATCGATATCCAGCATCACGGCATCGCCTTCGACGCTTGCCACTTTGCCGTGGATACCACCTATCGTGACTACATCATCTCCCTTTTTGATTTCTTCGATAAATTTCTTGGTGTCCTTTTGTTTTTTCTGCTGTGGTCTGATCATGAAGAAATACATGATCAGGATGATCGAGCCAAATAAAAAGACTTGGCCAAGAATCCCGGCTCCGCCAGCGGAAGCCTGCGCTAGAATGGTAAGCATCATAGATATTATCGCTTCAATGGACCTGCGGGAGCGGAGGCACCAGCTAATTTAGGTGTCACGCTTCCCTTCATTCTGAGACGGGTCACGGTTGGGTTGGTATTGGCTTGGATGGTCACAGTTGGAGCCTGAGAACCAGACTTGGCAGTAGAGTTAAATACAACTTTGACGAAGCCTTTTTCCCCCGGCTGCACGGGTGTTTTGGTCCAGTCGGGGCTGGTACATCCGCAGGAGGCTGTGATGTTGGAAATGACTAGAGGAGCCTGACCATTGTTGGTGAAGTTGAAGAGGTGCTCTACTACCTGACCTTCATTGATCGTGCCGAAGTCATATTCCATCTCTTCAAAAGAGAACGCTCCCAATGTGCTCGCATCAGCAGGTGTGGCTGTCTGGGCATTGACAGGTGTGACAGCGGTGTTGTTGTTTTCCAACTGTGCGATTTTGTCTTCAAGAGCTTTGATTTTATCGTCTTGGTCGCTCTTTTGGTCGCAAGAAACCCCCATTACCAACGCAAGGGCAAATGCACTTAGAAGTTTGATTTTCATTTTAGTTTTTACCTTGGTTTATTTGATCGATTAATTTGTTCACATCAGAGAGCAAGTTCTCAGCCTTGGATTTGGCTTCGCTGATTACTCTTTTTCCTTCACTTTTGGCCTCATTGAGATGTAATTCTTTACCCTCTACCAGTTCCTCGATGAGGTCTTCCAGCTCCTTTTTGTACTTGGAAAGCTTGAAAGAAAGTTTGTCTCTCGTATTTGCCCCGGTATCTGGTGCAAAGAGAATGCCTAGGGCGGCTCCGACTCCGGCACCGACCATGAAAGCGAATAGGGTATTTGTACTTTTGCTCATGCTAGTCTTATTTATTGTCTAAAAGTCCTCGGCCACTCTTACGGATTTGACCGCTTTCGGTTAACTCTTTGGCCAAAACATCTAACAGACCATTCACAAATTGCTTGCTTTTGGGCGTGCTGTAGGTTTTGGAAATGTCGATGTATTCGTTGATCGTTACTTTGATCGGAATGCTTGGAAATCGTTTCATCTCAGTCAGCGCCATCGACATGATGATCTTATCGGTGAAGGCCAGACGATCAATGTCCCAATTTTTTGTCTTTTGGGCGATCAAAGCCTTGTTTTCGAGATCATCTTCGATGGTGAAGTTAAAGATATTTTGAAAAAACTCCTTGTCTTCCTCCCAGTTGATCGCAATTTCGGGTAAATGACTCTCTTCGGTTTGCTCAGGTTCGGCTGCATTTTTCAATACTTTGGCAGCAAGTGAGCGCACAATCGATTTGTTTTCGGTCCAGTTGAGGTCTTTTTCGGAGAAGTAATTGAGAATCACTTCATTTTTAAAGATCACCTTTTTCAAAATCCCATCCACGGCTTCATAATCCTGCTCGAGGGTTGGCTCGGAGATTTTGAGGTACTCTTGGTAAGGCTCGGAAGGCTTGATGTATTCCCTGAACCATTCCCTGATTTCGAGTTCCAAATCATCCAAATTGACATTGCTTTTCGCAACTGTCGCCCGATAGAATGGAGACTCTTTCAGGTTTGCCAGGACTTTGTTTTGAGCTAGATTTAGTTCATTGGCAAAGCCGACCGCATTTCCACCGGCAAACTTTTTCTTCTTTTCCATGTCTTTTTGGACATGGGCAGCAAAAGCCAGCAGTAGTTCGGTGGCGTAGAGGTAAAGTTGGGGGATTCGCTCGGCCGAGATGACCATGTTGCTGAGCAAAAAGGCCTTATCCTTGTCATTGGCGGCTTTGAATTGCTTCAGGGCAGTGAGGACTACTTGCTTCACTTTAGGTTTGGCCTCAGAAGCGCTGAGCACTTGAGTGTTTTCGAGGTTTTGGTCAAACAGCTTGATGGCCTCTTCGGCATCCCGGTTGAGTGCGGCTTTGTCCTGCACTTCCATACTGTTGAGGTCTGGGAGAAAGGACTCCCGTATGAAGTCTTTGGCCAGGTTGAGATTAGATCCTTTGCATTGTTCATAGGCATAGAGGTTCTGAAATGCCTTGACTCTGAGGATTCTTCTGTTTAGCATAATGGTCTTAAAAGAACCGCAAATATAGGGAATTACCAATCGTGAATTAAGAATTGAGCGTTGTGAATTGTTGAATCTCCCGATGATTTGAGCTGGTTTATCTGCTGAATTAGTGAAAATGAGGAAGAAAATATCCGAAAAATAACGATTTAGTTAAGTCTTGATAAAGGACCTCATTGAAGATATTTTACATTATTCTAAACGATTTCGATAGAATTATTTAAAAATAGTTTTAATTTTTTTTTATTTTTTCATACATTTTGAAATCATTAACAAAAACTAAATTAATCATGAAGAATCGTAGATTTCGAAAAGTTTCATTTCTTGTCCTTTCTCTTTTTGGAGTAATGGGATTAAATTCGGTCAGTGCAGAGCGCGTTTTTTGGTAAAGTGCAGACAAATGTGTTTATGGATGCTACCAACCAGGGGGAGATTGCCTGTCAGCTGATCCTTGGGAACAGACGGATTGTTGAATTAAAAGAAAGCTTCCTTCATTTGATCTTAGTAAGGAATTTGCAAGTCAGTGAGGAAGCTTTTGATTTTTAGCTGACTTTGATGAAAAAATATTCTCATAAAATAGTTTTGGGCGTGATATTTCTTGCGCTGTTATCCTGTAGAGAGGGTAACGAAAATAACTTTAATCAATTAGACTATAACCTTTCCTTTGAGTTTTCTCTGGTGATTCCTGACCATCCCCTTTCTACCAACACGCTACAAGCCAAAATTGTAGATGGTAAGGAATTACTTTTTTGGGGTGATGTGAAAAGATTTGATCGGATATTAGTGTACAATATGGAGGGTCAAAAGTGGGAAGATCCGATTCAGTTTGAATTGGAAGGACCTAACGGAATAGGGAAATTAAATGGGTTCTACATCAAAGACATGGACTCAATTTTTACCGTTGACAGCTTTAGATGGAATATCCATTTAATGGATAGTGGAAAAAAAGTTACTACCTACAGTGTTCGAAGCGGTTTGGATCCACTTGAAATAATTACACCCTTTACAACAGAAAATCCAATTAGTGGCGTAACTGAGCACAAAGTTGCCTACTTTGGATTCCCCGAGTTATCACCTTTTGAACAGGATTATTATACTAACGGTAGAACGGGTGCATTGATCAGTTTGAAAAATGGACAAATCAAAACAGGAGGCGGGTATCCCGCTCAGTATCACGGCCATCAATGGCCCGGAGTAAATACCGTCTCAGATAGACAAACCGTGATAAAGAATTATGTCGCACATAGTTTTTCGTTAAGTGATACTGTTTTTTTATACGATTCTGAGTATAAATTAAAAAAGAAAATATTGTTTAATTCATCGAAAAAAAAGATAACCCAAAATTTTGATGGGCAATCAAAAGAAGGGCTCTCCGGAGAAAAATCCTACTTTGAGATGTTGTCAAAAGGATTTTATTCTAGCCTTATTTCTGATGAAAAACGGGGAGTTCTATACAGAACAATTTCTTATTCAGATCAAGATCCTTCAAGTTTTTCTAACTATTTCGATTACAAATTAACGGCTAAGAGAGATTTGATTATTTACGATTTAGATAAAGACAAACTAGTGGGAGAAATTACCTTTAAGCCTGGAGAATTGGACGAAATCCCAATGATGTTTGTTGGAGAAAAGGGCCTTTATTTAAGTAAAAAACGCACTGACAGAGAAGAAGTCGAGTTTTATTTGCTGAGTTGGTAGACCGGGTTTCGGTATAATTGATTATCCAAGACCGTATTTAGTTGGAAAAAAACCTTCAAGAATTTTGATTCTTGAAGGTTTAATGAAAAAGACCTTTTTCCTAGATTAGAAAGAAAGTTTCACTCGGCCGATCGCCTCGATTCTGGCTTTAGCGGCCTCGATAGCAGCCTGCTGAGCAGGGATATTTTCATTTTGAGACTTATCCAAGATGCTCAGGCAGGTATCGTAGATTTTTTCAGTCTGTGCAAATACCAACTCTTTGTGATAGTCGCCGAAGTATTCTGCGCCTACATTGATCACACCACCGGCATTGATCAAGAAGTCAGGTGCGTAAATGATGCCTTTTTCCATCAGGATTTGGCCATGCTTGGCTTCGTCTTTGAGCTGATTGTTGGCTCCACCGGCGATTACAGCACATTTGAGGCGATCAATCGTCTGATCATTAACCGTAGCTCCAAGGGCACATGGAGCATAGATGTCCATCGGTAGGTCATAGATCACATTGGGATCCACGACTGTAGCGCCTGTTTCTTTAGCGATAGCCTGAAGCTTATCGGCAAAGATGTCGGTGATCATGATCTCTGCGCCTTCTTTGACCAGGTATTCGATCAGGTATTTTCCTACTTGACCTACGCCTTGAACTCCGATTTTCTTGCCGGCAAGGGAATCTGTACCAAAAGCCTTTTTAGCTGCGGCCTTCATTCCCATATACACGCCAAAAGCAGTGACAGGAGATGGATCGCCTGCTCCGCCTTTGATCTGAGGGAGACCGGTGACGTGGCGGGTTTCCATGGCGATGTACTCCATATCAGATGTCTTCATATTGACATCTTCGGCTGTTACATAGCGACCACCGAGGCTTTCTACAAATCGGCCAAATCTTCTCAGGAAGGCCTCATTCTTCAGTTTTGGATCCCCGATAATAACCGCTTTACCGCCTCCGAGATTCAATCCGGCAAGGGCGTTTTTGAAGGTCATGCCTCGGGAAAGTCGTAGTACATCCGTGATGGCTTCTTCTTCCGTCGCATAAGGCCACATGCGGGTGCCCCCTAGCGCAGGACCGAGAATGGTGTTGTGAATACCGATGAGGGCTTTGAGGCCGGTGGCCTGGTCATGACATACCACGAGCTGCTCGTGATCCATGGTGCTGATCTGTCCGAAGATAGAACCTTCACGCACCGTTTCGGTCGCATTAATCTCTAACATGTGAACTTAGCTTTTTAGAATGTGTTATATTTGGGTGTTTTGAACCCTTCGAAAAAAGGCTGATACAAAATTAAATACTTTTATCAGCCTTCAAAGGAAACGCATCAAGAGTTTCTGTAAGTATTATCCTGATTTTAAATCTTTTATTTGGTGAAGCCGCTCTGGAGATTAAACAAGTATCTATATAAATACAAGGGATTGTTGCTCTTGGGAATAGTATTTACTGTCATCTCAAACATCTTCGTAATTATCCCTGCGCAACTCGTCCGAATTGCGATAGATTATGTGGTGGAGAGTTTTTCGCTTTTTCGACCACTTTCCAAGGGTGGATTGGGAGATTTTGCGAGAGAAAATTTTCTGGAATTCGTCTTCGTCTTCGGTATTTTGATCTTGGTGATGGCCTTGTTGAGCGGATTTTTCCTTTTTCTCATTCGGCAGACGATCATCATCATGTCCCGTCGAATCGAATATGACATGAAGAATGAGATTTTTGAGAAATATCAGAGCCTTCCGCTTTCCTTTTACCGAAAAAACAGCACGGGTGACCTCATGGCAAGGATCACCGAAGATGTAAGCCGGGTCAGAATGTACCTAGGCCCTGCGATCATGTATGGGCTTAACCTACTGATCCTGTTTCCTTTGGTGATTTTTTATATGATCTCGGTCAATGCCGAGCTCACGCTCTATTCCCTTCTTCCCCTTCCTATTCTTTCGCTGAGCATTTACTTTGTCAATAACCTGATCAATGAGCGATCAGAAAAAATCCAACGGTCCCTTTCAGGCCTGAGTACCTTTGTTCAGGAGGCTTTTTCCGGGATTCGAGTGCTCAAAGCCTTTGTCAGAGAAGAGGATTCAGCCAGAGAATTTGCCATCGCCAGCGAAGAATACAAAGTCAAGTCCATTGACCTGACCCGAGTAAATGCCTTGTTTTTTCCACTGATTATGGCTTTGGTGGGGATTTCTACCATCATCACAGTTTATGTGGGAGGTATTCAGGTGATTCAGGGTGAAATCGGTTATGGCGTGATCGCCGAGTTCATTTTATATGTCAATATCCTGACTTGGCCGGTGACTTCCCTGGGTTGGGTGACGAGTATTGTGCAGCGCGCAGCAGCTTCTCAGGTCCGTATTAATGAATTTTTGGATGAGAAAAACCACATCATCAGCACCGAAGACCTGGAAACCGAGTTTGTCGGTGAAGTGGAGGTCAAAGACCTGAGTTTTGTCTATCCTGATTCTGGAATCAAGGCTTTGGATCAGGTTTCATTTAAGATCAAAGCCGGAGAAACCCTCGGAATCATTGGTACTACTGGCTCGGGAAAATCTACTATAACCAACCTCCTGATGCGGATGTATGATCCAAGTCAGGGAGAAATCCTGATTGATGGTAAAGATATCAGGGCTTATAATATTTCCAGTTTGCGGAAACAGATCGGTTTTGTTCCACAGGACGTTTTCCTTTTTTCAGATACCATTGCCAATAATATCGCATTTGGTCTGGACCAAACTGACCACAAAGAACTAATCGAAAAAGCAGCCAAGGATGCCGACGTCTATCAGAATATCGTCGATTTTCCGAAAGGCTTCGAGACCATGCTTGGCGAGCGGGGAATCACGCTATCCGGTGGACAAAAGCAGCGGGTATCTATTGCCCGGGCGATTGCCAAGGAGCCCAAGATCCTGATTTTGGATGATTGTCTTTCGGCGGTGGACACCAAGACGGAAAATGCGATTTTGACTGCGTTGAAAAAGATCATGGAAAACCGCACCTCCATCATCATTTCCCATCGGGTATCCTCCGCTAAGCTTGCAGACCATATCATTGTGCTGGACGATGGCAAGGTCATCGAGCAGGGTAATCACGAGACTTTGATGGACAAAAAGGGTGTCTATGCTGAGCTTTTTGAAAAGCAAACCCAGACTCCTGAAAATCAAGAGAGTTGAACCCAAAGTAAGTATTTGAATTCCTGCTTCGCGCTTAGGGCGAAGTAAGGATTAATCGCTTTTCGTATTTCTTCTGATTTTCTTTAACTTATGGCTCATCCCAAAATTTTTAATCATGAGCGAAAAGAAAACCACTACCCAAGAAATCGAAGATGTTCTCCGTGAGATAGGGGATAAACTAGAGGAGTTGATCCAAAAAGGAGCAGAAGCTGGAGCTGAAGTCAAGGAAGATATCGAGCAGAAAATCGCCGATCTCAAGTCCAAAAAGACTACGCTCGAAGAGGAACTTCAGAAGGCCAAGGCGCTTTTTGAAAGGGAATTTGAAGAGAAAAGAAAGGAATTTGAGCCCAGAATTGAAGAATCCAAGGGCTTTTTCAGGGAAAGCCTGAAACAGCTAGGCCTGGCTTTTAAATCACTATTTGGCAAAAAATGAACAGGGCCATAAAGCAAAAACCCCCGATTGAAACTAGTATTCAATCGGGGGTTTTTGCTTTATGGGGGTTGGGAGGCTAGTTATCTTCGAGCACGTCACAGCGATCATAGGTAGGATCGATGTCTATGAAGACATCTTCTTTTGCTGTCAAAAACCACTTGCTGAGAATCTCATCTTCTTTCTTTCGGAGGGCCGCCGCTTTCATTTTTTCATAATCATCGTTGAGATTTGCTCGGTGAGCAGGATATTTTGCCTGATAATAGAGGATTCTCACTTTGGTGCCTTCCCGAGGATCTTCAAATATGATCGGATGTGTGATGTCACCGACCTGCATCGTGTCGATGGTAAAATATAGAACTGGATCTTCGAGAGTTCTCAGAGAAAGGCGGTTGGAATTACTGGCTGGATCAACGAAAAACCCTCCGTTATCTGACGTATTTCGATCTTGAGAATACTCTTTTGCGGCTTTGGCAAAAGTGATCTTTTCATCCAAGATCTCTTTCCTCAAGCTGTCTAGATATCGCTCGGCCTTTTTGATATCTTCTTCTGTAGCCTTGGGAATCCTCAAGATATGTCGAGTATTGTATGTTCCACCGCGGATTTCGAGGAGTTGGATCATGTGAAAGCCAAACTGAGTTTCTACAGGATCGCTGATTTCTCCTGGTCTGAGACCTAGCGAAGTCGCTTCGTATTCTGGAGCTAATTCACCACGGCGGAAGAAACCCAAGTCACCTCCCTGTGCAGCCGATCCGGGATCATCAGAATATCGCTTTGCCAGTTCAGCAAAATCTGCCTTGCCTGCCAAGATATCTTCCTTGAATTGTTTGAGTTGGGCAATGATTTGATTTCGGACTCCGGGATTTGCTTCGGGTTTGCGGACGATTTGCCCGACAGTAGCCTCTGAGGTGAAGAGCGGAAGGGAGTCTTTGGGGATGCTGTTGAAAAATGCGCGGACATCTGCCGGGGATACAGTGACCCCCTCGACGATTTTTTTCCGCATCCGATCCACCACCATTTGTTCTCTGACGACTTCTTCAATTTCTGTTTTGAGTTGATCTGCGGTTTTGCCATAAAGCTCTACCAGCATATTCTCGTCTCCACCAAACTGCATCAGGACTTGATTGAAGCGGTTGTCCACCTGTAGCCCTACCTCGGCCTCTGTTACCATGACTGAGTCAATTTCGGCTTTGGCCACCATCAGTTTGTTGATCAGCAGGCTCTCGAAGATCTGACATCTATCCGGTGCGGGCATTCCCTGCTGAGAAGCCCCTATCGCTTCGATGAAGGTACGCTGCACGTCTGATTCCAAGACGATATTGTTATCTACTTTGGCCACAATCTTATCCAGTACCTGTCCAGAGGGAGGAGTTTCCTGGGCAAGTGCAAGACCTGCAGTCAGAAAAAGAAGTAAGCTAGGAATAAGTCGGTTTAGCAATTTCATAAGAATACAGTTGATTGGTCTGTGGATAGACCGCTCGGTGTTGGGTTAATTATTGAGAGAAAGAAAGGCTTCTTCCTTGACAGTGGGGTTGACCTGAACTTTATATTTCTCCTTCAGTCGATTGATAAGATTTTGATCAAGATATTCTTGATAATCCCGAATCACCAGCCCTCGTGACTCTTCGAATTTTCTGGGTCCTGAGGGAAGCTTTTGGCCGATCAAGACGAGATAGGTGCTGCCATCCACACGGATGGTCTGCGTGGGTTCCTCCAAGTTGGCCTTGGACAGAACGGGATGGTTTTCGTATTCGTAGGTTCCACTTTCCGTTTGGAAGGCTAGCGGATATTTGGTTTCCAAAGTAGTCTCAAAATTCCCGATCAGCGAAGGAGTATATCCGTTTCCTCTAAGAAACTGCTCCGCTTCCTGAAGTCGGGTGGAGTCCAACACCTGCACAAGGAATGCCTCGACGCGGGACTTCCATTGATATTCTTTGATATTCTCTCTGTAATAGTTCACTTGGCCCAGTGAGTCCGTGATACCTTTTTGCCAGACCTCTTGGTTCATGAGTGAAAAAAGCAAAATACCATCTCTGTACTCTTTGAGGAGCATTTGGTATTCCTTGTTGTTGGATTCCAGATCTGTTTCCTCTACAGAGGCAAGAATATGTGCCACATATCGTTCATACCACAGCTCAAAAGCAGATCCTTTTCCTCTCGGAGTCACTTCCTGCTCACTCACATACTTGAGGAAGTCCTGCACTGAGTAGGTGTTGGATTGTATAGTGAAGAGGGGTTGAGCTGTCAAATTTTTTGCCTGCAATCGATCTTCAAACTGGTCTTTGGTGGCGCCAGCAAGTTCTGCTGCGATCAAGGCTAGATTTGATTCATTCTCCTGGAAATGGTACCGGGCTTTCTGAATGGCTACCACCTGTGACTGAATCATGCCTGACCTGGAGTCACGAAGAATTCGTGATCGGATATTGTCTTCCATCACTTCGAATGGCTCGAGTGGTCGCTTGCCTTCCAGTCTGAGAATATGGTAGCCATATTGAGTTTTCAAGGGAGGAGAGACTTCTCCGTTTTCTGTCAGACTGAAGGCCGCCATTTCAAACTCCGGAATCATACTCCCGACACCAAACCAAGGCAGAATACCGCCATTTTCTTTGGTTCCTGGATCTTCAGAGTAGTTTTTTACGATATCTTCCCACAGCGTACTCTCCTTTTGGATTTCAGCATAGATATCCGATATTTTTCGTCTGGCATTGAGTTCCTGAGTTTCATCAGCTGGGTCAAATCTCACCAATATGTGCGAAACCCTTACTTGCCCGGGGTTAGGCTGTCGATCCTTTAGCTGAATGATGTGGTAGCCAAACGGAGTCAAAACCGGATCTGAAACCTGCCCGGTTTGGAGATTGAAAACAGCGTCTTCAAAGGGCTGCACCATCTGAAGGCTGGTGAAAAAACCTAGATCTCCCCGATTGGTTTTGGCAGATGGATCATCCGAATACTGAAGTGCGAGCTCATTAATGTTACCTCCGTTTTCGATCTCTCCTTTGACTTTTAAGGCCATTCTGAGCACAATCATACTATCTTCAGAACTGGCATTTGGAGGAAATTGGAACAGAATATGACTTGCCCGGAGGATCTCTTGCATTCTGGAGTAGGCCTTTCGGAGCTCACCTTCTTCCAGTGAGTTTTTGATCAGATAAGGCGCGATCAGGGTCTCCTTGAAGGAGGAAAATTCCCTATCAAACTCCTCGGTCTTATCCAAGCCAAGCGCTTCTGCCTCTCTGACTTTCAGTTTGTAATTGATAAACAGATCCAAATTTTCTTCAAATTCCTCCCGACTTACTCCTGCCACAGATCGGTCATTGGTTTTTCCTTTGGATAGGAGATAGACCAGCTCTTCCTTATCTACAGGGTCACCGCCTATGGTCATCAGAACCTCATCAGCAGATTGGGCCAGACTGGGAGACTGTGCGGACACGAGGAGTGTCAAAATGGTAATTACATGGAGTACCGAATAGGATCGGAGATTCATCAAGGGTATGTGCAGTTTAAAGTGCAATGTTACAAAATTAACAGGAATTCAAGGACTAAGCCCAGTTGGCAAAGCATTTAACCAAAATTAGGATCGAAACCATTTGACCAGTCGGCAGGTATTGGTGCCACCGTTGGATTCGAATTCGATTTTGTCCATGATCTTTTTAACCAAAATGATGCCTAAGCCGCCTTTTCGCTTTTCGGTCAGGACTCTTTGCAGATCCGGTGTGACATATTCGTTGAGATTAAATGCCTCTCCTTGGTCTGATATTTCAAAAATGATTCCATCATTTGAATCTTTTACTTCCAGGTGAATGTGGCTATCCGGATTGCAATGATGGGAATGGATGATCAGATTGGCGCACACTTCCTCTACAGCCAGGGTGACTTGATGCTTTTGAATATCAGACAGGGCTACATGCTCCAGAGTTTTCTGGAGAAAGCTTCGCAGTTGTGACAACGCGGAGGTTTGGCAGCTGAGGTCTAGAATATGTCTCATGATTACTGTGACAGGGCAGCGGCTTTATTGGGGAAAATTGGGATTAATTGATCCAAGCCGAGGATTTTAAATACTTCAAATACTTTTGGAGACAGTCCAAAGATCTTCATGGAGATGCCCTTGTCCATGAAGTCTTCCAAATAGGACATAAACACACCCAGCCCTGCTGAGGATATGTATTCCAAATGAGTCCCATCTATCAGAATGTTTATTGAACCGGACTCCACGATCTCTGTGATAGCTTCATCCAGGATTACCGAGTTGCTGGCATCGACCTCGCCTTTGAGGGCAAGTATAGCTTGGGAGGGCTCAATATGTTTTTCTAGTGTAAGCATAGCTTCAGTTTTTTCTGCTAGGTGAGGGTGGGGATGAATTTGACCACCATCATAGAATAGTCGTCGTCGATCATTCCACCTCCTCCTACGAAGGAATGGAGCGAATCGATCAGGATCGTTTGGATTTCTTTAGGTGTTTGGTCGGGATGGCTTTCCAGGATAGTTTTTACTCGATCAAATCCAAATTGCTCGCCTTGAGGATTTTTGGCCTCCACGATACCGTCGGTGATCAGCACCATGATATCTCCTGTCTCGTAGGTGAAGGTTCTCTCCTGAACGTGATTCTCGTACTGCTTGTTTCTTAAAATTCCCAAACCCAGGCCATCAAACAAAAGATACTCCGCGCTTTTGGCTTGGGAGCTGTAGAGCAGAGTGGGCACATGACCGGCTCGGGAGTGGCAGATTTGCTTTTTGGCTACATCGATAATGAAGATCGAGGCCGTGATGAAGTGGTTTCGTTCCAGGCATTTTCCAAGAGCAGCATTTGCCTTGGTCATAAACTGTATCGGGCTCAGGTCAAGCTGGATCAGGCTATGAAAGATTCCTTTCATCTGGGACATGTGAAATGCCGCCGAGGTACCCTTGCCCGATACATCACCGATGATCAAAACGTATCGGTTGGGGTCAAGCTGGAAAGTGTCGTAATAGTCTCCTCCTACCTCATCGGTAGCGTTGGAGTACGCACAGATGTCAAAAGAGTCTGCATGATCCAGCCGTGTCGGAAGAAGGGCTTTCTGGACTCGCTGGGCGATTTTCAGTTCTTCTTGATAGCGTTCGTTTTGGATGGCTTGGTTGAGAAGTCGGTGATTTTCCACGGCAATACAGGCCTGCCGGGTAAATGTGCTGATGATATTGATCATCTCTTTGTTGAAGCCATCTTTTACCTCTTTGCAGAGTACCATCCTTCCGATGGCAAGCTTGTTGATCACTAGGGGCACTAGCAAAATAGACCGAAACTGTGGGTGTTCTACCCTGACTGTCAATGGGCCCAAAAGTTCTGGTTTGGATTCCGTAGCCCAGGTAGTAGCTGACTTTTGGGCTTTGATGAGTTCCGAAAGCTCATTTTTAACCTGCTCTTCCAAAAAGCGAAGTTGAACAATGCCCGTTGCTGTGTCGGCATTTTCGGATTCGAGCCAAGCTCCATCTGCGTAGGAGGCACTCATGCAGGAATCCATCAGGATATCGAGGACCTGTTCTTCACTTTCCTCCGGCTGTATAGACTGACTCAGTCGCTGCAGATTGATCGCCTCGGTGAGTTTTTGCTCAAATACTGAGGATGTCGGCAGATTAAACAAGGTTACCAAAAAGCTAAACAGCGCATAGATAAATATAAACCCAAATAGCGCGACCAGGAAAAGGTTATCGGTCAGGTTGACTTGATACATGGCATCTCCGCCATAGCTCAGGAGCTTTCTAAACAGGTAAGCTGAACTGAGCAGTATGAAAAACATAAAAAGAAGGGACTTCCACTTTTCCTTAAATGTCAGGTAAGGGATCCACTTCAGATTAGCCGAAAGCCAGATCGAGATAATCGACAGGATCACCAGTCCAAACAGGAAGCTGTAGTCAAATTGGTTTTTGTTGAAAAAAATGAAAAACATGGCCAAGAGCATCGCAAACTCAAACACTTGCCACTGCTTGACTACCTGCTTGCTTTTCTGATAAAGGATCAGATGCTTCCAAAGCAAGGCGGATGAGATCAGAAAAATGCTGATCAATGCAAAAATGACATGGTAAAAAAAGTTTCTGAGAAATAGCTCACTTCCCAGCCTGCTATCTCCTACCAAGAAATAAAAAATGTCCACAAACAAGGCCACCCCGGCAGCGAAAATGCCAGTCGTGGCGGCTCTCCAGATCAGATTCAAGAAGTCATTCTGACTGTTGGCATTGATCGAATAGGTGTAAATTCCATAAAGCGTAAAGAAAAAAATGATCTCCAGGATCCAGGTGATCTCCTCGGAAATGCCGGAGTCCAGATCATTGATGATTCCAAAAAGTCTCACCAAATCAACAAAAAGAAGTGACAGCCACACCAGGATAGAGAGGAGCAGGCTGAGTTTGCCGATATGGATAGAGGGCAGTTTGACCATCTTCAAAATTTACACAAGTATAGGCATTGTGGTTTTTTTATCGACTGCTATCCCCATTCTAGGGACGTAATGGCAAGTTAAAAATTGTCAACATCTGTCCTACATTAGGATTAGCTCGGTCACTATTCCTTTGCCGATTTTTTCTTCGATCAGACTCATCACTCTGGTTCGGTTCATTTGCAGTTCCTTTTTGATCGGCCCGGAGTTTACCTTCACAAATAGTTTTTTGTCTTTGATAAAAACCGACTCTGTCCTCGCCGAGATAGTCTGACCCACGAGCTGTCCCCACGAGCTGATCAGGAGTTTTTCCTGATACTTATCCTCGAGACGGTAGGCTTTGAGGAGTTCCTTGAAAGCAGACTCCAGCGGTGCAGCGTCTTTTTTTCGGTTGAAAGAGGGGTCTTGAGGCATGGTGTTAAATAAAAAGCTCGGAAGCAATGCTGTCTGCCAGCAGAAATCCAGCGGAGGTCAAAGATAGGGTTTTGCCATCCCATTTCAGCCACCCATTTTTCTCAAACTGATCAATTTTATCAGAATTCAAAGCGATTATGTCGATCCCTGAAGTGGCCAGAAGTTCGGCAGGGGTAATTCCCCAACTCGTGCGAAGACCAGTCAGAATCTGCTCATTGATCGCTTCCGATGGACTGAGCTCCTCGATGACAAGCGGAATTTTTCCAGATTGAATTGACTGGATATAGTTTGGGTTGGAAGAGGGATTGAATCCCCGGGACTTTCCGTCGTACGAATGGGCGCTTGGCCCGATTCCCAGATAGGGTTTTCCTCTCCAATAGTTGCTGTTGTGAAGCCCATACTGTCCGGGTTTTCCAAAGTTGGATACCTCATACTGCACATACCCGGCTTTGGCCAACTCCTGCTGCATCCATTCAAATTGCTCCGCTACAAAATCTTCCTCTGCCGGTCGAAATTTCCCTTTTTTAGTCCAGTTGCCCAGTGCAGTCTTGGGCTCGACAGTCAGCGAATAGGCAGAAATATGTCCTGGGTCCAGCGCTATGGCTTGCAGCAGATCCTGTCGCCAAAGCGTATGGTCTTTCCATGGGAACCCATAGATCAGATCTAGGGAGAATTTTGCAAAACCGGCTTTTCGAGCCTTTTGAATGGCGGTTTTTGCCTCGTCAGCGCTATGTGCCCGGTTGTAAAACTTCAGGATTTGCTCCTGAAAGCTCTGTACTCCCAGGCTCAAGCGGTCGATGCCTAGATCTCGCCAAAGGTGGAGTTTTTCCTCACTCAGGTCGTCGGGGTTGGCTTCCAAGGTGACTTCTTGCCAGACTGTTGGAAATAGCTTTTGCAATAGCCTGAAGATTTTTACCAGATGCTTTTCATCAAGTAGTGAAGGTGTACCTCCTCCAAAATAGAGGGTGTCGGCCTCAGTCGATTGCAGGTAGTTTTTGCGAAGCGCTAGTTCTAAACAGATGGAGTCAACCAGCTCATCCAATTGGCTAAGGCTGGTGGAAAAATGAAAATCGCAATAGTGGCAAGCTTGCTTGCAAAATGGAATATGGATGTAAATACCTGCCAATGGAAATCAATTATCTTGCGAATATAAACAATCTCCGCTCCGTGAAGACCCGTCACCTGATTCTGCTCATTGCCAGCTTCCTTTGGTCGGAGGCACTTGTGGGGCAGCAAGTGATGCGTTTGGACTTTTTTACGGATGAGGGTAAAAATTTGATGTCCTCCCAATTCCTTACCGATGCGGACTCGGCCAGGATTTTGACAGATCGGTTGTTGAAGAAAAAAATTGCCGCTGGTTTTTTGGAAGCTTTTTGGAAAATCGACACCCGATCTGATACCGTTCAATATCAGCTGGTTTTGGGTACAAACTACAGCTGGGTCAAAATCGACGGCTTGGACAGCCTCGATTTCGGCAGTTTGCACAGCAATGAAAAGCCTATCCCGTATGCAGAACCCTATCACTGGCTGGAAGAGTGGGTTTCTAAGCAGGAGAAAAACGGATTTCCTTTTGCCAAAGCCGATCTTCAGGTGGTGGAAATGGTGGACGGAAAGCTTACCGGTCGGGTCAAGTTGGACTCTGGACCATTAATTACGTGGGACAGCCTGCAGGTCAAAGGAAATACCCGCACCCGACAGGGCTACCTGCAGCGCTTGTCAGGAATATTGCCCGGGACACCTTTTTCTCAGGATCAATTTGAGCAGGGGGTGAAAAAAATCAGAGCAAGTCCCTATTTCTCGTGGGGAGCACCGCCCGAGTTACAGTTTCGAACAAGGCAGGCTGTACCCATTTTTTCCCTTCAGGACAGACGAATCAATGTGTTTGACGGGATTGTAGGATTCCTGCCCAATGCCAACGAACCCGGAAGGCTGTTAATCACCGGGCAAGTCGATCTCCGACTTTTTCACCTGGGGGGGAAAGGACGGGAGATAGGCTTTCAGTGGCAAAAACTCAATCAGCAATCCCAGTCTTTAGACATGCGATTCAAAGAACGGTTTGTGTTCGGATCGCCGTTGGACGTGGAGGCTACATTTTCGCTGTTGAAGCAGGACAGTTCTTTTGTAAACAGAAGCTTCGGGATTGATTTTGGGCTACAGGTATCCGACCAAACGTATCTTTCCTTTTTTCACAAAAGACAATCAGGTGACTTGGTAGGAGTAAGTGGCCTCTCTGAAGAAACCACCTTGGGTAAATTGATAGATTTTCGATGGAATCACTATGGGATAAAATGGGACTGGTCGAGTCTGGACGATGTAGAAAGTCCTCGCAAAGGAAGCCGGATCCAAGCTCAGATATCAGTCGGCAATAAGCGGATCATAGAAAATACTGGCCTGCCACAGAAAGCTTACGAAGATATTGATCGATCGAGTCCTCAGCTTCAGGCCAGTTTTGTAGCAGAAAAACACCTATTGATCAAACCTCGGTATGGTATTTGGCTCAAGACCTCAGGTGGACATATTCAGAATAGCAACCTTTTTCTTAATGAACTATTCAGAATCGGCGGACTCAAATCGATTCGGGGATTTTATGAAACTTTCTTTTTTGCCAAATCTTTCGCTTATCTGACCATGGAGCATAGACTTTACTTAGATTCCAGGTCTTACTTGGTGGCGTTTAGCGATTTGGGCGTTTTGACCAATCCTTTTGCAAGTCCGGACTTAGATCGGCCTGTTTCTCTTGGTACCGGAATTAATTTGGACACGGGCGGAGGATTGTTCAGTTTTGTGCTGGCTTTGGGTAGATCCAATACTCAGCCCATGTCATTTTCTTATTCTAGGGTTCACTTTGGATACTTAGCCAGATTCTAATTCGCTTCAATGATGAAAGGGTATTTCTTGCTTTTACTTCTTTTCCTTGGAATACGGGTCTGTGGCTTAGGTCAGGTATTAGAAAACTATGATCACAGCTGGAGGCCCTATTCCAGCGGAAATTGGTGGGAAAATAACGATCAGATCCAAGTCAAGGTCAATGTCCGGGATTTTGATCAAAGTTATCTTAGACTCCAAATCCCCGCTCAGTCCACACTCTTTATTGATGGGAAGCTTTGGGAATATTTCAAATCGGACACCCTTAGCTGGGTACCAATTGCTGATATCCGCGCACTGACCGCCTCAGATACGGCTACCTTACTATTGATCAATCCCCGCCTGAGTAGGGGAAAGGTAGGGCTCCAAAAAGTAATCAGCCCAGAGCAAGTTGCCGATGAAGAGGCTGGAGGAGGATCACCAGATCTGCTTCTGGGCCGTCAGTCGGCTCAATCGCTGAAGGACTTTTATGTGGTGGCTTTATTGATCAATCTGGTTTTTTTTGCACTCTATAAGATTGCCTATCCATACTTGCTGGGTGTATTGATACAGCCACTTTCGGTGATAAATGCAGAAGACTTCTCGGATTCGGGGAGCTTGCAGAAGTTTTTTTCACCCGATATTCTATTCTATATGCTGATCGTAAGTATGATGCTCTCACAGCTCGGAGTAGCGGTTTTGTACACCAAGTCGGAGACTATCGCCACTTGGGCGGCAGGTGAGTTTGGTTCCTTGATGATGCTGTGGGGGCTTGGGATTCTGGTGATTTTTGCAATATCGGTATTGAAGTTTCTGGGAGTGAGGGTGTCAGGATTCTTTTTTGATTTGGGGAAGAATGATTTTGCCCATTTTTTCTATCTGCTTCGACTGATTGTTTTTGGGACTTCTGTCGTACTGCTGGTTCTTGCGTATTATGTGATTAATCGGTATTGGGAACTTGCTCAAATATCCGGATTGATGATCTCCGGATTTTTTTGGTTTTACCTTTTGGGTATTCTTGGGTTGTTCTTCATTATGATGAATCGGTTGAGTTTTAAGAAATACCATTTATTTACTTACCTTTGCATCGCAGAATTGGTGCCTTTTCTAATCCTTTCTAAATGGATTTTGGTACTGTTGGAATAATGTCTTTAAATACCTTTAAGGAAAAACTAGCATGAGTGCAGCTCAAAAAGACCGCTTCAAGCCCGTAAAAAGTATCCTAGTTTCCCAACCTAAGCCTACTGATGTCAACTCACCTTATGTACAGTTGGCAGAAAAGTATAAATTGAAAATCGACTTCCGACAGTTTATCAAGGTAGAGCCTGTACCACCGAAAGAATTCAGAAAGCAGAAAATTGACATTCTTAAGCATACAGCGGTCATTTTTACCAGCCGAAATGCGATCGATCACTTTTTTGCGATTTGCAAAGATTTTAAAATAGAGATGCCGGCCGAGATGAAATACTTCTGTATTTCGGATCAGACTGCCCATTATTTGCAGAAATACATCGTTATCAGAAAGAGGAAGTTGTTTGTCGGACAAAAGACAGCAGAGGATCTCTTTGATTATTTCAAAAAGCACAAAAACGAAAAGTATCTTTTCCCCTGCTCCGATATTCGAAAAGACGATATCCCGGGATATATGGAGAAGCACAATATTTCATTCACAGAGGCTATTATTTATCACACAGTAGCTGCGGATCTATCGGATCTTGCAGATGTGAAATATGATATTTTGGCTTTCTTTAGTCCTTCAGGTATCAAATCCCTAAAGTCAAATTTTCCTGATTTTACTCAAGGGAATACCCGAATAGCTGCATTTGGTCCTACTACCGCACAAGCGGTGCGGGAAATGGGGCTTATCCTAGATATCGAGGCCCCTATGCCCAATGCACCGAGTATGACCGGTGCCTTGGAGCTTTATATCAAAAAAGCCAATAATTTGTAAATCTTAGAATCATTTTCTGTGGTTTTTCAGTTTAAATTTCTACACTGAAGAAAATTTGAAAAAAATGAACCTAAGAAAATGAAATCTGCCATGCCAAACCGATTTTTTTCTACGCTTGGAAAGTTCCTTTTTCTGTTTTTGCTGTCAGGTACTGTGGTGGGCCAACAAGACCCACAATTCACCCAGTACATGTTTAATGGCATGTTTTACAATCCAGCTATGGCAGGAAGGGAAGGTGGTTACAGATTTTCTGCCCTTCATCGCTCTCAGTGGTCAGGATATACTACATCTTCAGGTCAAGGCGGGGCTCCGGTCACTCAACTATTGACTGGAGAGGGCCGATTGGATTCTAAAAATATCGGATACGGATTTACTTTGGTCAACGACCAAATAGGGCCCACAGGGAGTTTTCAATTCAATCTTCAGGGGAGCTATCATAAGAAAATGGGTCGGTCCACTCTTAGTATTGGACTCTCGGGGGGGATTTCTTCTACTTCATTAGACTATGGCGAACTCGTGGTGGTCAATCCAGAAGCTGGCCTTCCAACATCCGGGAAAGAAAACCAAGTGGCATTGGATTTTGGTCTCGGAGCTTTATTAGATCGAGGCAATTATTATTTGGGACTGAGTTCAAAACACTTAAATCAGCCATCTTTTGATTTTGGAGATGGGGCTTATGCCAATCAACTCGAAAATCATAGTTACCTGCTTTTTGGTTATCGAGTCAGACCAATCGGCCAACTTCGAATAGAGCCAAGTTTTCTAATCAAATCAGTTGGATTCAATAATTTTTCCTATGATGTCAGCGTTATGGCAACACATCAAAATAGAATCAATGGTGGCTTGGCATTCAGAGGAGAAGAGTCCGTATCTCTTATACTAGGGTATAGTCTGCTGAGGGACAACTCCTTAAAACTTGGCTACGCATTTGATCTGGTCACAGGAGGTTTGGAGGCAAAATCGCCCACCTCCCATGAGTTGATGCTCAGATATACACTAAGTCCGGCGGTGAGAGAATTGGAGCGAGTTATACAGCGAACTCCAAGATTTAGGTTTTAAACAAATTCTCAGAATAATATTTTGCGAAAAAAAGTAATAGTACGATTCATTTACAAAAGGGTTTAAAATTGGCAGGTAATTTGCATAATTGGGCTTTATTCCTCTAAATTTCGCCTGTTATCAAGATTTTAGCTTGGGAAAAATTTGAATGATAAAATAAATGTCATTTATGTATAAAAAAATGAAAATCCGCTTAGTGCCCATAACTTTGGGGCTCGCAATAGCGACACTTTTACCTGGTTGTGGGCTTTTTAATAAAAAAGGCTCAGCCAGTGACAAAGCGAACAGAAGGGGTGAAGTCACGGGTGTGGCCAAGCGGGCGAGTTGGCAACAAAACCTCCCTATAGATATGGTTCCGGTCAAAGCAGGAACCTTTTGGATGGGACAATCCGACGAGGATATTGCTTATACGCAATCTTCAATGAACAAACAGATCACCATTTCGGAATTTTTTATGGACAAATATGAAGTGTCCAATAATAAATACCGCCAATTTTTGGAAGCAGTAAAAAGCGGAGAATTGGCAACCGGTACGCCTACTACTTTAAAAGATCCTCCCTCACTGAATTATGATGAATTAAGACCGGATACTACTGTTTGGTCTACCAGTTTTACCTATCATTATGGCGATCCATTGATGGAGTTTTACTTTGATCATCCAGCATTTGACAACTACCCTGTGGTGGGAATTTCTTGGGATCAGGCACAAAAGTATTGCGAGTGGAGAACTTACCACCTCCGTGCAAACGATGAAACGGACTTCGATGTGCCGTCTTTCAGACTTCCTTCTGAAGCAGAATGGGAATATGCAGCCAAAGGTGGAAAAGATGTAGCCAAGTATCCTTGGGGAGGTCCTTACCTTAAAAATAAGCGAGGCTGCCTAATGGCTAACTTCAAACCTGGAAGAGGTAACTATATCGATGACGGATTTGCTTACACTGCTCCAGTAGATGTCTTTGCTCCAAATGGATTCGGCCTTCACAATATGTCTGGAAATGTAGCGGAGTGGGTTTTGGATGCCTATAAAGCTACTGCAAGTGTAGATACTTGGGATCTTGATCCAGTCTATAATGATCCTAACGAGCCGAGAAAAATCGTTCGTGGCGGAAGCTGGAAAGACATCGCTCACTATTTGGAAACTTCTACCAGAACTTACGAATATCAAGATGTAGCTCAGGCTCACATCGGTTTCCGTACTGCGATGACCTTCATCGGAAGATCAGGCTCCATGGATGTCAAATCTACCAACAGAACCAGAAGATAATTTAACCACTAAAAACCTTAATCCCTTAATCTTACAATTACAAAATGGCTAGCAAAGGCAACTTCTTTTATTCCAGCGTAATGCCCAAAATCTACGGAATTGGTGCAGCTGTAGTTATTCTTGGTGCGATGTTTAAAATCCTCGATTGGCAAGGTGCTAACTTGATGATCGGGGTCGGATTGACCACTGAGGCAATCATCTTCTTCCTTTCAGCATTCGAGCCAAGACAAGAAGAAATGGATTGGAGCAAAATTTATCCTGAGCTTGCCGATGGAGCACCTGCCAAAAAATCTAAAGGTGATGATGTCTCTGCCAAACTAGATGACATGCTTTCTAAGGCTAAGATCGGTCCAGAATTGATCGAAAGCCTAGGAAAAGGGATGTCAAACCTTGCCACCTCTGCCCAGAAAATGGGAAATCTCGCTGACGCTGCGGTAGCAACCAACGAATACGCTACCAACGTGAAATCTGCTGCCAAGACTTTAGCAGATATGAACGTATCCTATAGCAAAACAGCAGCAGCGTTGACCGAAATGTCTTCAGCCTCACAAGATGCAAAAGCTTACCACAGCCAAATCCAAACAGTGACTAAGAACCTATCTGCACTCAATGCAGTGTATGAAATGGAACTTCAGGATGCCAATAGCCATGTGAAAACGCTCAATAAATTCTACAGCAGCATGTCCACCGCTATGGCTGGAATTACCGAAGCTGGTAAAGAAACCGAAGCTTTCAAAAATGAATTGGCTAAGCTGAACCAAAACGTAAGCTCACTCAATAAAATCTATGGCGGAATGCTTTCTGCCATGAAAGGTTAATCTGAACTCTCACATCTAAACGCTAAGAAAATCTAATCAGATGGCAGGAGCAAAAGAGACACCAAGACAACGAATGATCGGCATGATGTACCTCGTATTGACAGCTTTGCTGGCTCTACAGGTAAGTAATCAGATCCTTCAGAAATTCGTCCTCATCAATGATGGTATGGAGCGTACCTCCAGAAACTTCATCAACAAGAACGAATTTGTAGTAAGTAATATCAAAAGCACAATCGAGGAACAAGGAAATAACCCTCGTGATGTACCCAAAGTAGGTGCAGCAGAAGAAGTTAGAACCAAAACCAAGGAGGTATTTGCCTATTTGGAAGAGTTGAAGCAGCAGTTGATTACACAATCCAATGCTAAAAATGAAGAAGGAGTATTCGTAAACTCTGCATTGAAAAACACCGAGATTGCCGGCAACATTTTTGTCAACAATGGTAAGGGTGATGAGATGAAGGAAAAGCTCAATGCTTATCCTACAGAGATATCTCAGATTCTCTCCGGAATCGGACTTTCAGACATTAGTTTCAAGCCTATTGCCTTGGATGCAAAGGATATTGAGATTTTTGCAAACGACAGAGAGGTTAAGAATAAGTCTTTCACCAATCTAAACTTCGTAAAATCCCCGGTAGGAGCAGT
>VFQO010000621.1_pt1 | contig 35626 bp, 34 predicted proteins | sample 3512331 | NCBI WGS metagenome assembly VFQO01 (sample SAMN10412371, study PRJNA504923) | tailings metagenome | isolation source: Replicate 3 from Balatoc abandoned mine | place: Philippines: Itogon, Benguet | collected 2017-08-28 | reverse complement strand
TAGGTCAGTTCAACCTCGGCGACGCCCGCCTGCCCCGGCGCGGCGAGGAAGATCAAGGTGAAGCGCCCGGCCTCGATATCAAAGCGGCGCACTTCCTCCAGCCCGATCAGCTTGAAAAAATCGACCGTCGCGTCGGGATCGGTGACGCGGATCATGGAGTGGAGATATTTGACCATGAGAGCTTCCATTCAAAAACGGTTCATCGACACTGATGCACAATTCGTCGCATCACCTCATTCGAGAGAAACATGGTATGGACGAGTCAGAAGTGCAACCGACAAACACGGCAAAGAGTGTTCTGCAAGGGCCTGCTGCCCTGCGCTGGTTCGGCACGGCGACAATCCTATCGGTCGGCATGATCGCGGGCGGATACTTGCTCGGCGATGGCTTGCTGCGCGCCAAGGATGCCGATCGCGCCGTGACGGTGCGCGGGCTGGCGGAGCGCAATGTTACCGCCGACCTTGCGACCTGGACGATCTCCTACTCTGCCTCCTCCACCAGCTTGGCCGAAGCGCAGGCCAAGGTGCGCGCTGACACGCAATCGATCGAGGCGTTCTTCAAGGAGCTGGGCTTTCCCGCCGACGCGCTGCAACCGACCGGCGCGAACGTGACCAGCTTCACCAATGAGGGCATCACGACCTTCACCGTGCGCCAGCGGCTCGCCCTGCGCACCACCGACATCGCCCGCGCGCAGAAGGCCGTGGCGCGGCAGTTCGACCTTGTCGGGCGCGGCGTGTTTCTCGAGGAAGGCTCGGGCATGGCCTACACCTTCACCAAGCTCAACGATATCAAGCCCGAAATGGTGGCCGAAGCGACCAAGGACGCACGCGCTTCTGCCCAGCAATTCGCCGAGGATTCAAACTCCGGCGTCGGCAAGATCAAGGACGCCACGCAAGGCTATTTCGAGATCGAGGCGCGCGATGGCGAGGCAGGCGGCTGGGGTTCGGCCGACAGCCCGTACAAGAAGGTGCGGGTCGTCACGACCGTCAGCTTCACGCTCGACTAGCCAAGCCACCAACGGCCTGCGCGCCACCGGACGACGAATTCGCACCGTCCGGCGTGCAAGCCGGTGAGTGTGTTGCACGGCCACGTTGCGGGGCTTATGCGCGCATCCCTGCTACCACGGCGGCCTTGGTGCTGCCCACCGCCTTGCCCTATAGGCCTCGCAAAACCGGAACATCACATCAGTCATGCTTCAGCGATTGCGCGATTTTTTCAGGCCTCCGTCTCCGCCCAAGCTGGCGGCGGTGCCGGATGGCGCGCGCTATTATGCGATCGGCGACATTCACGGGCGGCTTGATCTTTACGAAACCCTGATTGCCGCCATCGAGGCCGAGATTGTCGCCGCCCCCGGGCTCGAGCACCGCATCATCGTGCTCGGCGATCTAATCGACCGCGGGCCGGACAGCGCGGGCGTGGTGGCACGCACTCACGCCTGGCAGCAAGCCCGCAATGTCCACGTGTTGGCGGGCAACCATGAAGAGATGTTCCTCGCCGCTTTCCAAAAGCCCGAAGCCCTGCGCCACTTCCTCAAGCATGGCGGGCGCGAGACGATGCTGAGCTTCGGCCTGTCGAGCAAGCAGCTCGCCACGCTGGAGCTGGGAGAGCTTTTCGAACGGCTGCCGAAGCTCGTGCCGCAGGCGACCCGCGACTATATCGCCGGGTTCGAAACGCTGATTTGCGCCGGGGACTATGCTTTCGTTCACGCCGGCATCGATCCACAGCGGCCGCTGGGCGAACAGAAGCGCAGCGACCTGCTGTGGATTCGCGAGCGTTTTCTCAGCCACGAAGGCCCACTCGAGAAGGTGGTGGTGCACGGTCACACCATCTTCGGCCACGTGATGGATTGCGGCAATCGCATCGGCATTGACACTGGCGCTTTTCGCTCGGGTGTGCTTACAGCGCTCGTGCTTGAGGGCGATCAACGGCGGATTTTGCAGGCTCGTACAACCGATGGGGGCCCCGCAGAGGTCTTCCATGGCGACCGGCCTCGCTAACCTCGCGGATCGAAGCGCGGGCGGTTTTCGGTATTCGCTTAGAGGCTGGTGTTCATGAAAATTGCGATGGTAGGGTCAGGCTATGTCGGGCTCGTATCAGGGGCGTGCTTTGCCGATTTCGGGCACGACGTGGTCTGCATCGACAAGGATCAGAGCAAGATCGACCGGCTCCACGCCGGGATCATGCCGATCTACGAGCCGGGCCTGGATGCGCTGGTCGATAGCAATGTGAAGGCCGGACGCCTAAGCTTCACCACCGATCTGGGTGAGGGGATTGCAGGCGCAGCGGCGATCTTCATTGCGGTCGGCACGCCCAGCCGCCGGGGCGATGGCCACGCCGATCTCACCTTCGTCTACGAAGTCGCCCGCGAAGTTGGTGAGAAGCTGACCAATGATGCGGTGATCGTCACCAAGTCGACCGTGCCGGTCGGCACCGGGGACGAGGTCGAGCGGATCATCCACGAGACCGGAACGCCTCACAAGGTCTCGGTCGTCTCCAACCCCGAGTTCCTGCGCGAAGGCGCGGCCATCGGGGATTTCAAGCGGCCTGACCGGATCGTGATCGGGGCCGAAGATGACTTCGGCCGCGAGGTCATGCGCGAGGTCTACCGCCCGCTGTTTCTCAATGAGTCGCCGATCCTATTCACCAGCCGCCGCACCAGCGAGCTGATCAAATACGCCGCCAACGCTTTCCTCGCGACCAAGATCACCTTCATCAATGAAATGGCGGACCTGTGCGAGAAGGTCGGCGCGAATGTGCAGGACGTCTCCCGCGGGATCGGGATGGACAAGCGCATCGGTTCCAAGTTCCTCCACGCCGGCCCCGGCTATGGCGGGTCGTGCTTCCCCAAGGATACCCTCGCCCTGCTCAAGACCGCGGAGGATTACGATAGCCCGGTGCGGATCGTCGAGGCCGTGGTCAAGGTCAACGATAGCCGCAAGCGCGCGATGGGCCGCAAGGTCGTCGACGCGCTCGGCGGGTTTGACGAAGCGCGCGGCAAGAAGGCGGCGCTGCTCGGCCTGACCTTCAAGCCCAACACCGATGATATGCGCGACAGCCCGGCGATTGCGGTCGCGCAGACGCTGATGGACGCAGGCGTGGCCGTGGCCGCCTACGATCCCGAAGGCATGGAGCAAGCCCGCCCGCTGCTGCCCGATGTGACCATGTGCGCCAATCCCTATGCCGCGATCGAGGGCGCGGACGTGGTGGTGATCGTCACCGAATGGGACGCCTTCCGCGCGCTCGATTTCAAGCGGGTGAAGGAGCTCGCCAACGCCCCGGTGCTGGTCGACCTGCGCAACATCTACAACCCGGACGACATGGCCGCAGCCGGGTTCACCTATGTGAGCGTTGGGCGGGCCTGACCGCCGCCGAGCCACTGACGGCGGTTCTCCTTGCGGGATAGCTGCCACACGGTGACGGCCAGCACCAGAATGATGCCGCCGATGGCCGCTCCGCTGATGCTCGCAAAACGCGCCCCGCCAGCCGCATTGATCGCAATCAGCGCCCAACTGAACACCAGACCGTAAAGCGGCGCACCGCGCACACGCGCGGCTGCGATCGCTGCGATCACCGCGCCGATCACGATCATCACAGTGGTGACCAGCGGCGAAGGCTCCGCACCGGCAAAGCCGTGATACTTGAGGCTCGCGGCGATGTTGACGATGCTTGCCGCCGTCAGCCACGCCGCGAGGGCGCTGAAGGCTGGCGCGGCAAAGACGCGCTCGCCCCGCGACAAGGTCGCCGCGTCAACCAGCGCGCGTAGCACGACCAGCAGGCCACCGAGCGAGACGAGGATGATCGCCACCGACACGAAGGTGAGATTCGCCAGCTGGGTATAGGTCGACCACACCCCCTGCGCCGCCAGTGCAATCGCGGCGGGCCAGCCAATGCAAGCCAGCAAGGCGTTGGTGCGCTGCGCAGGAAGGGCCTGCCAGACGGCAAAGGCCACCGACAACGCGAACAGCGGGCCCCAGATGGCAAAGGCCCAGCCAGCGGGCGTAATGAGCGTGCGCACCGCGTCAGAGCGGTCTCCGATAAATTCGCCGATGCCGAACCGCGGCAGGAATCCCGCACCGATCTGCACCACCACCGCAAGGATGATGGCGATACGCTGGGCGGCAGGCCGGGCCGTCGAAGCACGCTGCGTCATGGCCGATCCGATCACCTGCATTGCGCTGTGTTCCTACTGTATCGTGACGGTGGAGGGCCGTACGAACCTCTATATCAGGGGGCCATCATAAGCCGGGTTCTGTCTCCTCAGGCGGTATCCTTGCGGACGGGCCTGCGGTGGCAGCCATTCATCTGCTCGCCGGATTGCTCCGGCGCTCTAGCAGCCAACCCGGGTCTCTCGGCGCGAAACACGCCTACCCTTCTTGCGAAAGGCGCGAGACCCCTATTCGGCCTTGCTCCGGGTGGGGTTTGCCATGCGGTTGCCGTTGCCGGCCCCCCGGTGCGCTCTTACCGCACCCTTTCACCCTTGCCTGTGCGCCCGAAGGAGCCATCGGCGGTTTGCTCTCTGTGGCACTTTCCCTTGCGCCCCCGAAAGGACGCCGGCGGGCGTTACCCGCCACCCTTGTTTCGTGGAGCCCGGACTTTCCTCGCGTCCTGCGAAAGGACACGCGGCTGCCTCAGGCCCCCTGACCTGGCGGCCTATAGGCGGGAGCGGCGGGATTTGCAAAGCCGCCCCGCCGCTCGCCTGACGTCACGCAGCAGGATCGTTGTCACGCCCGCCGATATTGGCGAGGCTTTCGTCAGGCGCCAGCAACAGCTTCCACACCAGTGCGCCAATCGCCGCGCCCGCCAGCGGGGCGACCCAGAACAGCCACAACTGCCCCACCGCCGCCGTGTCGGCGTAGAACGCCACGCTGGTCGAGCGCGCCGGATTGACCGAGGTGTTGGTGACGGGGATCGAGATCAGGTGGATCAGCGTCAGCGCCAGCCCGATCGCAATCGGCGCAAAGCCGCCCGGCACCTTGGACGAGGTCGAACCGAGGATCACGATCAGAAAGCCCGCCGTCAGAACCACCTCGATCACCAGCGCAGACAGCATCGAATAGCCGCCGGGCGACAGCTCGCCATAGCCGTTGGAGGCAAAGCCGCCCGCAGCAAAGCCGGGCGCTCCGCTGGCGATCACGAACAGCACGCCCGCCGCGCAGAACGAACCAATCACTTGCGCCGCCCAATACGGCACAAGCTCGGCCCACGAAAAGCGTCCGCCAATCGCGAGGCCCAAGCTGACCGCCGGATTGAAATGCCCGCCCGAGATCCCGCCGGCCGCATAAGCCATCGTGAGCACCGTCAAGCCGAAGGCGAGCGACACGCCCGCAAAGCCGATCCCCAGTTCCGGAAACCCCGCCGCCAGCACCGCCGACCCGCAGCCCCCGAACACCAACCAGAACGTGCCGACAAACTCGGCTGCCAACTTCCTTGTCATCCCACTCTCCCCCGTATGGCCCGCCGGATCCCAATCCGGCCAGACGTTGAAAATCCGTGAGCTACCGCGTGCGTCCCTGATCGCGGTCGAGCAGCAATTGCCACAAGATCGCGGCGATCTCGCCATCGGGGATCCCGGTGATATGTTCAGGCCGCCAGCGCCGTTCAAAAGCCTCCACCGCCTTGGTCTGGTCGGTGATGTCGTAGCCAAAGCGCTCCAGCGCGAGGAAAAACGAGCCTTCGTTGTGGAACGGATTGCCAGCGGCAAGGCATTGCGGGCGCGGCAGGCACAGCTTGTATTGCGCGAGCCGGTCCCACGGAAACAGCTCGCCCGGGTCGACCTTGCGCATCGGGGCGACGCAGGAATGGCCGACCACATTGGCGCGGGGGATGTCGTACTGCTTGACGATCCGGGACAGCAGCGGGATCAGCGCGTCGATCTGGCTATCTGCAAACCCGCGATAGCCCCCATTCTCGGGCGCGTGGCCGGGGTGATCCAATTCGATCCCGATGCTCGCCGAGTTCACATCCGGGATGCCGCGCCAGTAGCTTGCGCCCGCGTGCCAGGCCCGGCGGGCTTCGGGCACCAGCCGGACCACTTCGCCTTCTTCGGTGATGCAGTAATGCGCGCTGACCGAGGCGGCGGGGTCGCACATTCGCGCAATCGCGGCTTCGACCGGCTTCATCTCGGTATAGTGGATCACCACCATCGAGATCGGCAGCGTCCGCTCACCATGATTGGGCGAGGGAACCTCGCGGTGGACCAGTTCTGCGTCGTCGCCCCCCAGCATCGACGCAGCCCTAGCCGATCATGCCGTCAGGCTCGGGCAGCACCGCACCCAAGACCAGCGCCCCATCGCCCAGCTTGTACTGGAGGCCGCCCTCCATTTCCTCGGCAAGGACCGCGATCATGTGGGCGGCGGCGGTGCGGCTGGTGATCTCGCTCTCGTCGAGGTCGCCTTGCAGCGCCCGGCCGATGGTTTCGTCGAACGCGATCCGCTCGCCCCGCGCCCGCGCCACGATCTCCACCGCGCCGTCGCGCCGCTCCGCCCCGATATCGAGCGTCCCGCCGCGCACCAGCGCATCCAGCGCGATCTGCGAGAGGTTCAGGAGCACCTTGACCGCCGGCTTGGGCAGGCTCGGCTCGGCGATCGCCCAATGAACCTCGACCCGCTTGGCATCGGATGCCAGCGCATCGATCACGGCCTTGGCCTCGTCCACCGGGATCGCTTCGCCAAAGCCGCCCGCCGCGCCGAAGGCGAGCCGGAAGAACTTGAGCTTGTCAGTGCTGATCCGGGCGGACTGTTCCAGCAGCTCCATGCAGCGCGCGCGCATCTGGGGGTCCTGCTCGTCGGCAAGCAGCTCCAGCCCGTTGGCGAGCGCGCCGACCGGCGAGAGCATATCGTGGCACAGGCGCGAGCACAGCATCGCGGCAAGATCAGTCTGGGAAATCATGCCACTTTCCTAGCCATCGATCAGGATAAAGGGAAGGGCGACAAACCCTTGTTCCCCGTCCATCCAGAACTTCACGTCGTGTCCTGCGATGATCGCCCACACCCGGCCATCGCCTGAGGCCGAGGCGCGGTCGGTGGCAGAGGGCGCGGGCGGCCCTGCGGGATGCGAGTGGAAGTAGCCGAGTACCTGCTGCCCGGCTCCACTCCGCGCGGCACGGTGGGCGTCGATCAGCGCCTGCGGGTCGATTTCGAAATGGGTCTGCGGGGCGGGATGGACGTTGCGGGTGTCGCGGGCCTCGGTGATGCGCGCGCCCTCGCCCAGCAACAGCCCGCACGCCTCCGAGGGGTGAGCGGCAGCGGCGACGGCGCGCATGGCGGCGAGGGCTTGAAACGTGATTTCTACCGCCACTCCTGTCACCCCAACCCTCTTTTCCGTCACCCCCGCGCAGGCTGGGGCCCAGCTCCTGTCCGCGCGACAGCTGGATCCCCGCCTGCGCGGGGATGACGAGGTGGAAAGCGCTAGGTCAAGTACTGACCTTCGACAAGCTCAGGGCGAACGGTTAGGGGCGTTCAATGTCCGAACCCGAAATCATCACTGGCATCATCCCCGCCCCCGCCCGTCTCGACAAGGCGCTGGCCGAGGCCACGGGCCTGTCACGCGCGCGAGTGCAGGGGTTGATCGAGCAAGGCCGGGTCGATGTCGCGGGGAAGACCGCCACCTCCGCCTCGATGAAGGTCGCCGCTAATACGCCGTTCCGCATCATCATTGCCGCCGCCATGCCGGCCGAGGCGCGGCCCGAGGATATTCCGCTCATCATCGCTTACGAAGACGCGCACCTGATTGTGGTCGACAAGCCTGCGGGGATGGTCGTCCACCCTGCGGTCGGCAATATCACCGGCACGCTGGTCAATGCGCTGCTGCACCACTGCCGGGGCAACCTGTCCGGCATCAACGGGGTCGCGCGGCCGGGCATTGTTCATCGGATCGACAAGGACACCTCGGGCCTGCTCGTGATCGCCAAGTCGGACGCGGCGCATGAGGGGCTGGCCATCCAATTCGCCGCGCACACCGTCCACCGCCGCTATATCGCGGTCTGCGCCGGTCACCCCTCGCCGTCCGAAGGCACGATCAACGCCCGCGTAGGACGGTCGGACGCCGACAGAAAGAAAATGACGGTGCTGCCCAACAATTCCTCACGCGGGAAAACCGCGATCACCCATTACACAGTGATCGAACGGCTGGATGACGCCGCGGTGATCGAATGCCGGTTGGAAACCGGGCGCACCCATCAGGTGCGTGTTCACTTTGCGTCAATCGGCCATCCGCTACTGGGAGACCCTGCCTATGGCCGTACCCCCAAATCCCTTCGCGCCGATCTGGAGCGACTCGGCTTTTCCCGGCAGGCCCTGCACGCCGCCGAGCTTGGCTTTGTCCATCCGGTGACGGGCGAATCGATCCGTTTCAGCAGCGATCTCCCGCAAGATATGTCGGAACTTATCGACCAACTGCGACATAGTAATCGATGAAACCCGCATACATCTGAAGCGTTTTCGCGTATATATAGAACCCGTGGCCCAGTTCGCGGGATGCCCATCAGGGGTCCAGCGCAAGCGGTCGACGCTAGAAAGGTTAGGTAAAACGTGACCAAGTCCCAAAGTGTCCGATCGAAGTCGTCTTCGGTCCCGGCCCTCAGCGGTGAGCAGAGCCTCAACCGCTATCTTTCGGAAATCCGCAAGTTCCCGATCCTCACTGCCGAGCAGGAATATATGCTCGCCAAGCGGTATCAGGAACACGAAGATCCCGAAGCGGCTGCCCAGCTCGTTTCCAGCCACCTGCGGCTCGTCGCGAAGATCGCGATGGGGTATCGCGGCTATGGCCTGCCCGTCTCCGATCTGATTTCGGAAGGCAATGTTGGCCTGATGCAGGGCGTCAAGAAGTTCGAACCCGATCGCGGTTTCCGCCTCGCGACCTACGCGATGTGGTGGATCAAGGCGTCGATCCAGGAATACATCCTGCGTTCGTGGAGCCTCGTGAAGATGGGCACCACCGCGGCGCAGAAGAAGCTGTTCTTCAACCTTCGCCGGATGAAGAAGCAGCTCGAAGCCTATGAGGATTCCGACCTCAGCCCCGAAGACGTGACCAAGATCGCCACCGACCTCGGCGTGCCCGAGCAGGAAGTGATCAACATGAACCGGCGCATGATGATGGGCGGCGATGCCTCGCTCAACGTCAGCTTGCGCGGGGCCGAGGAAGGCTCGGGCGAATGGCAGGACTGGCTGGCGGATGACCGCCCGCTTCAGGACGAAACCGTGGCCGATGCCGAAGAATCGCAGATGCGCATGGCGATGCTGTCCGAAGCGATGGAAAGCCTCAACGAGCGGGAGCGTCACATTCTGACCGAGCGCCGCTTGACCGAAAAGCCGCAGACGCTCGAAGAGCTGAGCCAGGCCTATGACGTCAGCCGCGAGCGTATCCGCCAGATCGAAGTGCGGGCGTTCGAAAAGCTGCAAAAGGCAATGCAGCGGATCGCTGGCGAGCGGTTGCTGCCCGGAGTGGCGTAAGCGCTGACCGGCCGGGGTCGCCGTGGCGGCGTCGTTGCAGGGTTATTGCGCGGTTATGTCGCGGTTATCCCGCGGTTATAGATCCATATTGAAGGGGCGCTGCGAGGGATCGCAGCGCCCTTTTCCTTGTCATGACAGCCAATGTTTCACGTGGAACATTTGCGGAACGATTACTTCGCCGGGGCCAGATCCAGCACCGCTGCAACCATCGCCCGCGTCCCCAGCACCACGCTTTCACGCGGGGCAACCTGGAACAGGGGGGAGTGGTGTCCCGCAATCGGCGCACCGCCCGCCTTGGCCGCTGCAATCCGCTCCGGCGTCGTCCCGCCAACCGCGAAGTAATAGCCCGGCACCCCAGTGTCCGCCGCGACGAAATAGGTGAAATCCTCGGCCCCCATGTTCTTCTGCTCGAACGGCACGAAGGCCGAAGCGCCCAGCTCGCGCTGCATCACCGCGTTGAGGCGGCGGGCAAGCGGAGCGTCGTTAATGGTGGTCGGCGTGCCCGGAAGGCGCGTCACGGTGACCGGCATATTGTCGGGCAGGCCATGCGCCTTGCCGATATTGACCGCGATCCGTTCGACCGTGGCGATAACCTGTTCGCGGGTCTCCTCGTCATTGGCGCGGACCGTGACTTGCAGCTTCGCCTCGTCCGAGATGATGTTGTGCTTCGACCCGGCATGGAACGAGCCGACCGTCACCACCACCGGCTTGGTCGGCGAGATTTCGCGGCTGTCGATGGATTGCAGCGCGGTGACGACCTGCGACGCGATGTAAACCGGATCGCGCCCCAGATGCGGCGCTGCGCCGTGGGTACCGATCCCCGGCACGCGGATATCGAGCGAATCCGAGGAGGAATACTGGATGCCTTCCGACGCGGAGACCTTCCCCGTCTCTAGTTCCGCAGCGACATGGAAAGCGAGCGCATAGTCGGGCTTGCCGAAGCGCTGGTACAGCCCATCCTCCATCATCGCCTTGGCCCCGCGCACGCCTTCCTCGGCGGGCTGGACGATGAACATCAACGTGCCCTTCCACTGGCTTTTCATCGCCACCAGCCGCCGCGCGGTGCCCACCAGCGAGGTGATGTGCACATCATGCCCGCAGGCGTGCATCACCGGATATTCCTTGCCATCCTCACCCACCTGCATCGCCTTGGAGGCGTAACCGAGGCCCGTTTTCTCCTCGACCGGCAGCCCGTCCATATCCGCGCGCAGCAGGATCAGCGGGCCATCGCCGTTCTTCAGGATGCCGACCACGCCGGTTTTGCCGACGCCAGTGGTCACCTCCAGCCCGGCGGCCTTCAGTTCGGTCGCCATCTTGGCCGCCGTACGATTTTCGAGGAAGCCCATCTCGGGGTTCTGGTGGAAATCGAGGAACAGCGGGGCGAGGTAATTGTCATACTCGGCCTCAATCGCCGCCTTGGTCGCGGGCGCTTCGGCGAGCGCGGGCTGGGCTGCAAGGACGAGCGCGATGGCGCTGGCGGCGGCGGCGTGGAACAGGCGCATGGAATTCTCCCCTAGGTGTGGACACAGGTAGCCACGGCGCGGCCCTGCCTGCAAGCGCCGATGCTTCCCTGCGCCGGATTGCTGCGCTAGAGCCTGCGCTGTGATCACGATCCTGCGCCTCATCGCCAAGGCCTTTGGCGCCTTTATCGGTCTTACGCTGGTGCTGGTGGTGGCGTTCAAGTGGCTCCCCGTCCCCGTCACCGCGACCATGCTGATGGACGAAAACGGCATCACCAAGGATTGGGAGAGCCTCGACAATATCGACCGCAATCTGGTCAGCGCCGTGATCGCGGCGGAGGATTCGCGCTTCTGCGAGCATTACGGCTTCGATGCCGAGGCGATTGAGCAGGCGATGAAGGAGAACATGGAAGGCGGACGCATCCGCGGCGGATCGACCATCAGCCAGCAGACCGCCAAGAACGTGTTCCTGTGGCAGGGCGGCGGGTTCTTCCGCAAGGGGCTGGAAGCGTGGTTCACCTTCTGGATCGAGACGATCTGGGGCAAGCGGCGGATCATGGAAGTCTATCTCAATGTCGCCGAGACCGGGATCGGCACCTATGGGGCTGAGGCCGGAACGCAGCGCTATTTCGGCCATTCCGCCGCGCGCCTTTCGCCGGACGAAGCGAGCCGGATGGCTGCCGCTTTGCCCAGCCCCAAGAAGCGCTCGGTCAAAAGCCCCGGCGGCTGGCTCGCGCGGCACGGCAACCGGATCGAACGCCGGATCGGGATCGTCAGGCGTGACGGGCTCGACGCTTGCGTCTACAACTGACCTGACATGCACGCGCACGCTCATCATCACCAGCACGCCAGCGGCTCTTCCGACTGCCACGGGCTGCATAATTCGCATGGGCACCACCATGCGCCAGCCGATTTCGGCAATGCGTTTCTGATCGGCATCGGGCTCAACATCGTCTTCGTCGTGATCGAAGGCGCGGCGGGCCTGATCTATGGTTCGATGGCGTTGGTGGCGGATGCCGGGCACAATCTATCCGATGTGCTGGCGCTGGTGCTGGCCTGGGTCGCGAGCATCGCCGCCCGCCGGCCGCCCTCGGGCCGCTTCACCTATGGCTTCAAAAGCTCCACCATTCTTGCCGCGCTCGGCAATGCGCTGCTGCTGGCGGTGGCGATCGGGGCGATCCTGTTTGAAACCCTGCACAGGATCATGACCCCGCAAGAACCGCAGGGCATGGCGATGGTCGTTGTCGCCGGGATCGGGATCGCGATCAATGCGTTGACAGCCATGCTGTTTCTGAAGGGGCAAGAGGACATCAATATTCGCGGGGCCTATCTCCACATGGCCGCCGATGCGCTGGTGTCGCTCGGTGTGGTCGTGGCAGGGCTGGCGATTGTCATCACCGGCCTGTGGTGGATCGATCCGCTGGTGAGCCTCGCGATCATCGCGGTGATCGCGTGGGGCACCTGGGGCCTTGCGCGTGACAGCTTGACCATGGGCCTGCTCGCCGCCCCTGCCCGGATCGATCTGGCCGAGGTCAAGCAGCACCTCGCCAGCTTTGACGGGGTGAGCGCGGTCCATGACCTCCACGTCTGGCCGATGTCGACCACCGAAGTCGCCTTGACCGCCCACCTTGTGATGCCTGGCCGCCCGGCAGCCGATTCTTTCCTGCGCGATATCGCCGCCTCGCTCGAAACGCGCTTCGGGGTGGGCCATGCGACGCTTCAGGTTGAAAGCGGCGAGAACCCCTGTGGAGGCTGCTGCTGATGGCCGCGCGTCCCCGCCCCGCATCGGACGAAGCGCGCGAAGCGCTGCGCGATGCCATGGCGCGGCTGGCGACCGGCGATCAGGCGGCGCTGGAAGAAATCTATCGCGCCACGCGGGTGAAGCTGTTCGGCATCACCTTGCGTATCTTGGGCGACAGAAAGGAAGCCGAGGACGCCTTGCAGGACGTCTATGTCAATCTCTGGCAGCGGGCCGACCGCTATGACCCGACCCGCGCGAGCCCGATCGCGTGGCTGGCGGCGTTTGCCCGCAACCGGGCGATTGACCGGCTGCGCACCGGCAAGGTGCGCGGCGGCGCTGTTCCAGTTGAGGAAGCCGCGCCGCTCGCCGATGAAACCCCGCTCGCCGATATGCTGATGGTCGATGCCGAGCAGGCCGCACAGATTCACAAGTGTCTTGGTGCTCTCGATGACCGGACTCAGGGTCATATCCGTGCGGCGTTCTTTGACGGGCAGACCTATGCCCAATTGGCCGAGGCGGCTGACGTTCCGCTCGGCACAATGAAAAGCTGGATTCGCCGCGGGCTGCAACGCCTGCGCGCCTGCCTCGAAGCGAGTGAAGCGGCATGAGCGGCCCTGAAGATACTGGCCCCGAAGTGACCCGCGACGATCCGATGATCGCCGCCGAATGGGCGCTCGGCCTGCTCGAAGGCGAGGAGCTGCTCGCCGCGCGGGGCAGGGCCGCGACCGATCCGCACTTCGCTTGGCGCAAGCAATGGTGGGACGATTGGTTTGCCCCGCTCACCGATGGCATCGCCGGGGCCGAGCCGGGCGAGCAAGTGTGGGACGGCATCGCCGCACGCATTGCCGCACAGCAGGCCGCTGCCGATGTTGCAGCAGCATCGCCCGAGGCGCCTGCCGTCAACGTAGTCGCGCTCCAAGCGCGGGTGCGGCGCTGGCAGTGGGTGGCGGGAATTTCTTCTATGGCAGCCGCCGTGGCGCTGGCGCTGTTCCTATCCTCACCGCTCGGCTCACCTGTCGCACCGCCCGTTCAGATCGCCGCAGCGGAACCGATGGTGGCGACAGTGCCGATTGGCGAAACCGGGCTCAGGCTTGATGTGACCTACATCCCCGAGAGCGAGAAGATGCTTGTCGCCGCGATCGGCCTGACCGCAGACGGCGTGCATGATCACGAGCTTTGGCTGGTGCCTGCCGATGGCTCTGCGCTGCAATCGCTGGGCGTGGTTGCGCCGGGCGAAGTGCGCAGCATGGCGCTACCCGCCGCAGTGACGGCCAAGCTTAGCGATGGGGCGAGCCTCGTGCTCACCCGTGAACCGATCGGCGGCAAGCCTGAAGGCGTCGATGCCGGTCCGGTGGTGGCCAAGGGCGCTTTCAGCCGCGTCTGAAGCGGTTTCGCTTCGCCGTATGCAAGCGGCAACTCATCATCATTAGCAATAAGATCGCATCCGCCTGCCACGAGCCTGCGTAGCTTCGTGGCAAGCGGGAGGGCTTGCAGACGTGACATTCCCTTTACGGAGATCCCCACTGTGACCCCCAAGAACACCCTGACCGCCGTGATCGCCGCCGCTCTGGCCGCCACCACCGGCTTTGCTGCACTCCCCGCCGTCGCCCATCAGCACGGCGACCACGCCAAGGCAGCGCCGAACATCGTGCAGACGGCCATGAGCACCGGCGTCCACAACACCCTCGTCGCGGCGGTCAAGGCCGCCGGTCTCGTCGAGACGCTGAGCGGCCCCGGCCCCTTCACGGTTTTCGCCCCGACTGACGCCGCCTTCGCCAAGCTGCCCGCCGGCACGGTGGAAACGCTGGTGAAGCCGGAAAACAAGGGCACCCTCACCACGATCCTCACCTACCACGCGGTTGCCGGCAAGGTGACGGCGGGTGACCTCGTCAAGCTGATCAACGCCAACGGCGGCAAGGCCACCATCACCACCGTCGCAGGCGCCACGCTGACCGCCGAACTGGTTGGCGGCAAGGTCGTCATCACCGATGGCGCAGGCGGCAAGACCACTGTCGTGCAGACCGACGTCATGACCTCAAACGGCGTGATCCACGTCACTGACGGCGTGTTCCTGCCGGCCTGATTGTAACGGACAAGTTGGCGCTGTCCCTCAAACCCCCATCCCCTCCATCCGAGGGGCAGCGCTTCTCCCGACCCCGTCCGGCCTCCCCCGAGGCCGGGCGGGGTTTTGGTTTGCGCACCCCATGCGATTTCTTATACTCGCGAGGTGAACACGATACGACACAGCGGCATGCGAAAAATCATCATCGCGTCAGCCGTTTTCCTGTTCCTGTCGGCGGCGGTGCTTTGGCAAGTGTCCAAGGCGCGCTGTCTTCAATTAGTCGGCGAGGTCATATGCCGCATCGATACTGATACCAAGCTGGTCGCTCTCACGTTCGATGACGGCCCCACACCTGAAGGTGTCGATGCCGTTCTGGCCGAACTGGGACCACGCGGCATAAGCGCGACCTTTTTCCTCATCGGCAACCGGATGGAAAAGTTTCCCGGTCAGGCCGAGCGCCTGATCGCGGCTGGGCATGAGTTGGGCAATCACACCTACACACACCAGCGCAACATCGGCCGCTCACAGGACTTCTATGCCGCGGAGATTGCAAGGACCGACGCGCTGCTGAACCGTGCCGGGAGCGACACGAATCTGTTCCGTCCACCATTCGGCAAGCGCCTGATTGGCTTACCGCTTGAAGTCGAGCGCGCGGGCTATCGCACAATCATGTGGGATGTGGAGGATCAGCCGGAAAAATTCACCGAACCCCGCGCCTTTGCGCAAGACATTCTGGCTCAAACGCGTCCGGGATCGATAATCCTCATCCACCCGATGTACCGCCACAATCAAGTCGCACGGGCGGCTTTGCCCCTGGTCCTCGATGGTTTGGAGGCGCAGGGTTATGAGGTGGTCCCCATCTCGGAACTTCTGAAGCGAACCGAGACCCGCTGACCGGTCGCCATGCGATCGCAAGGCCGACTGGCCGCCCGAGCTTTTGCGAGGGAAGCCAAGCGCGCGGATGCACGCGCCCGGCGCTTGAGGGCGAACAAATTAAGCCGCCTCTTCCTTCTTCTTTTCCAAGCCGATCACGCGGATCGGTTCCTTCTTGCCCGCGACCACATCGGCGTCGATCACGATTTCGGTGACGCCTTCCATGTCGGGCAGGTCGAACATCGTGTCGAGCAGCAGGCCTTCCACGATCGACCGCAGCCCGCGCGCGCCGGTCTTGCGCTTGATCGCACGCTCGGCAATCGCCTGAAGCGCGTCGGGCGTGAAGGTCAGCTCCACATCCTCAAGCTCGAACAGCTTGCGATACTGCTTCACCAGCGCGTTCTTCGGCTCGTTGAGGATCGTCACCAGCGCGGGCACGTCAAGATCATGCAGCGTGGCGATCACCGGCAGACGGCCGACGAATTCGGGGATCAGGCCGAATTTGAGGAGATCCTCAGGCTCGGACTTTTCGAGCAGCTCGCCCACACGGCGCTTGTCCGGATCGGCGACATGCGCGCCGAAACCGATTGAACGCTTCTGCAAGCGATCCGCGATGATCTTGTCCAGACCCGCAAAGGCCCCGCCGCAAATGAACAGGATGTTGGTGGTGTCGACCTGCAAGAATTCCTGCTGCGGATGCTTGCGCCCGCCCTGCGGCGGAACGCTGGCGGTGGTGCCTTCCATCAGCTTCAAGAGCGCTTGCTGCACGCCTTCGCCCGACACATCGCGGGTGATCGAGGGGTTTTCGGCCTTGCGGGTGATCTTGTCGATCTCGTCGATGTAGACGATCCCGTGCTGCGCCTTTTCGACATTGTAGTCGGAAGATTGCAGCAGCTTGAGGATGATGTTCTCGACATCCTCACCCACGTAGCCCGCTTCGGTCAGCGTTGTCGCATCGGCCATCGTGAAGGGCACATCGAAGGTGCGAGCCAGCGTCTGCGCCAGCAGCGTCTTGCCCGAACCGGTCGGGCCGACCAGCAGGATGTTCGACTTCGCCAGCTCGACATCGCCCGATTTGCCGGAATGCTTCAACCGCTTGTAGTGATTGTGCACCGCCACCGAGAGCACGCGCTTCGCGCGGTCCTGCCCGATCACATAATCGTTGAGCTGGGTGAAGATATCCATCGGCGTGGGGATCTCGCCGTCTTTCTTGCCGGCGATCCCTGCCTTGGTTTCCTCGCGGATGATGTCGTTGCACAGCTCGACGCATTCATCGCAGATGAACACCGTGGGGCCGGCGATGAGCTTGCGCACCTCGTGCTGCGACTTCCCGCAGAAGCTGCAGTAGAGGGTGCTCTTGCTATCGGATCCGCTCAATTTGGTCATTCCTGTGTCCTCGAATCCAGCCCTGCACGCTGCGCGACGCGGATGGCGGATTCGTCAAGTGTATCCATGGCACCAGATGAATCAACACATGGCGCGATATTTCGTGTTGCTACCATAGCGGCAGCGCTGCCGAATGAACGGGAAAAACGGCCTGGCAAGGCCGCTGTCCCGCCCCGGTGCAGGTGGCAGACAAAGCCTTGATGCAAGCCTTACTCAGGCGCGCCGCCCGAACCGAGCTCATCGCTGGTTTCGTCGTTTTCCGGCCGGGTCTCGAACACCTTATCGACCAGACCGAAGGCCTTGGCCTCTTCGGCTTCAAGGAAGGTGTCGCGGTCCATCGCCTTTTCGATTTCTTCCAAGCTGCGGCCGGTGAACTTCACATAAAGATCATTCATGCGGCTGCGGATGCGCAGGATTTCGCGTGCCTGAATCTCGATGTCCGAGGCCATCCCGCGTGCGCCGCCCGAAGGCTGGTGGATCATGATCCGCGCATTGGGGAGCGCCACGCGCATACCCGGCTCGCCCGCGGCCAGCAGGAAGCTGCCCATGCTGGCGGCCTGCCCGATGCAGACCGTCGATACGCGCGGCTTGATGTACTGCATAGTGTCGAAGATCGCGAGACCGGCCGTCACCACGCCGCCCGGCGAGTTGATGTACATGCTGATCGGCTTCGAAGGGTTTTCGCTTTCGAGGAACAACAACTGCGCGACGATCAGCGAGGCCATGCCGTCTTCGACCTGTCCTGTGACGAATACGATGCGTTCGCGCAGCAGGCGCGAGAAGATGTCAAAGCTGCGTTCACCGCGGCTCGTCTGCTCGACGACCATCGGCACCAGCGCGCCCGTAACGGGATCGCGCGTGAACTGTCCCTGGGTGCCGTGGGTCTCGCCGGTATTGCCGAACAGATCGATCATGTCAGTGCCGTGTCCTTCGTATGTGTCGATACGGCTATGTCGGACGCTGGGGGGCAATTTCAAGGGCGTTTACCTTGTCCCTGTGAATTGGTGTGCATTGGCGGCGTATAAGCACCGCCATCCGGGGCGTTTTGCCCCTTGCTGTTGCGCATAACCGTGGCAAACCGTTCAGCGATGAAAACAACGCACCTCGCCCGCCCGGCCCTCGCCCTGCTGCTCGCCACGTCGGCCACCGCAGCTTTACCCCAAACTGCAAGCCCAGCCCCGGCCCACAGTACGCAAGACCGCGCAGCCATGAACGAGCTGCTGGCGGCAGATGAGTACATTCTTCGCATTCAGGCGCTCGACGATAACGGCCCGCGCATCAATGCGGTGATCGACTATGATCCCGCCGCTTCGGTCAAGGCGCGGCAATTGCTTGGCACCGGCCCCTTGCGTGGGCGCACCGTGCTGGTGAAGGACAATGTCGAGACCGCAGAATGGCCGACGACGGCGGGTAGCCTCGCCTTGAAGGACAACGCCACGGGCCGCGATGCGACGCTCATCACCCTGTTGCGCAAGAATGGCGGTGTGGTGCTGGGCAAGACCAATCTGTCCGAATGGGCCAATATCCGTTCGGACGGATCAACCAGCGGATGGAGCGCGGTCGGCGGGCTGACGCGCAACCCCTATGCCATCGACCGTAACTCCTGCGGCTCGTCCTCGGGCAGCGGCGCGGCGATTGCGGCGGGCTTTGCCTGGGGCGCGATCGGGACGGAGACCAATGGCTCGATCACCTGCCCGGCGGCGATCAATGGCCTCGTCGGGTTCAAGCCCAGCGTCGGGATCGTCAGCCGCACCCATGTGGTGCCGATTTCGGGCACGCAGGACACCGCCGGGCCGATGACGCGCACGGTGCTGGACGCCGCCTTACTGCTGACCGCCATCGCGGGCGAGGACAAGGCCGATCCGGTGACGCTCGAAGCCAAGCGGGTGATGGATTACACCGCCGAGCTGGAAACCGCCTCGCTGCAAGGCGTGCGGATCGGTGTGTTGCGCAGCGCCGTCGGAAGCCGCGGGGATGTGAAGGCGCTGTTCGAAGCGGCACTGGCCGATCTCACCCGTGCAGGCGCCGTGCTGGTCGATATCGAATATGCCCCGCCGGGCGAGCTGTGGGGCGCCTCGCTTCCGGTGCTGCTCTATGAACTGCGGGTCGAGATGGACAAGTATCTGAGCGGTCGCCCCCTGCCTGAAGGCCCGCGCAGCCTTGCCGATGTGGTCGCCTTCAACCGCGCCAATGCAACGGCGGAAATGCGCTGGTTCGGGCAGGAGCTGTTCGAACAGGCGCTGGAGACGACCGACGCGGAAGCCTACGCGAAGAATCTCGCCACCCTGCGCCGCCTGACCCGCGCCGAGGGGATCGATAAGTTGCTGAGTGACAACAACGTCGCGTTTCTGGTTGCGCCGACGACCGGCCCGGCATGGACCACCGACCTCGTCAACGGCGACAATTTCGGCGGCGGGATCGGCGCGGGCTATCTCGCGGCGATTGCCGGCTATCCGCACCTCACTGTGCCGATGGGCGGGGTCGAGGGTCTGCCGGTGGGAATCAGCATCATGGGCGGCCAGTGGCAGGACCATGCGGTGCTAAAGGCGGGCGCTACCTACGAAAAAGCGCGGACAGCCAAGCTGCCCGCGCCCACATTCCGTCCGTGGCGACCGCTCGAAGATTAGGGTGAGTCCCCGCGCAGGCGGGGACCTCGTTCGGCTTCGCGCTATCACGCCTGAGACCCCCGCCTTCGCGGGGGCTCACTGGGAGATTACTTCTTCGCAGCCGCCTTCTTGGCCGGAGCCTTCTTGGCAGCAGGCTTTTCCTCAGCCGCAGCTTCGGCTTTTTTCGCTGGGGCCTTCTTAACGGCAGCAGGCTTGGCTTCCGCCGCCTCAGCCGGAGCGTCGGCCTTCTTCTTGGCAGGCGCCTTCTTGGCGGGCTTTTCTTCGGCCACCGGAGCTTCTTCAGCCACAGCTTCCGCCTTCTTGGCCGGAGCCTTCTTCTTGGCCGGGGCCTTCTTCGGAGCCGGTGCGGCTTCTGCGCCGTCTTCGGCTTCGATCGCGGCCTGAAGTTCCTCGACGGTCACTTCACGCTCGGTCACTTCGGCCTTGTCGAACAGGAAGTCGACGACCTTGTCTTCATACAGCGGGGCGCGCAGCTGGGCGGCGGCCATCGGCTCGGACTGGATGTACTGCACAAACCGCTCACGGTCTTCGTTGCGGTACTGCATCGCAGCCTGCTGGATCAGCATGGACATTTCCTGCTGCGTCACTTCCACGCCATTGGCCTGGCCGATTTCCGAAAGCAGCAGGCCCAGACGCACGCGGCGTTCGGCGATCGCGCGGTATTCGTCCTTCTCGTCTTCGATCTGCTTGAGCGCGCCAGCGGGATCCTCGTCACGCGCGGCTTCCTGCTGGAGCTGGGCCCAGATCTGTTCGAATTCAGCGGCGACCATGGTGCCGGGGACTTCGAAGCTGTGGCCAGCGGCCAGCTGATCGAGCAGCGCGCGCTTCATCTGGGTGCGGGTCAGGCCAGCGGTCTGCTGTTCCAGCTGCGCCTTCATGATCTCCTTGAGCTTGTCCAGGCTGTCGAGGCCCAGGCTCTTGGCGAATTCTTCGTCCAGCGTGGTTTCGGTTTCGACCTTCACCGCCTTTACGGTGATGTCGAAGGTGGCGTCCTTGCCCGCGAGATGTTCGGCCTGATAATCAGCGGGGAAGGTGACGGTGATCGTCTTTTCCGCGCCGGTCTTCACGCCGACCAGCTGGTCTTCGAAGCCGGGGATGAAGGTGCCCGATCCGAGCACCAGCGCCGCGTCTTCAGCCTTGCCGCCATCGAACTCGACGCCGTCGAGCTTACCGACGAAGTCGATGATCAACTGATCGCCGTCTGCCGCCTTCTTGGTCTTGGCCGCGTCCTTGTAGCTCTTGTTCTGCGAGGCAATGTTGCCGAGCGCTTCGTCGATCTGTGCGTCCGTCACCGGCACGACCAGCTTTTCGAGCTTCAGCCCATCAAGGCTCGGCGTTTCGATCGCGGGCAGCACTTCGAGGCTGACAGTGATCTTGGCGTCCTTGCCCTGCTCGTAATCGTCATTGAGGCCGATTTCCGGCTGCATCGCCGGGCGCAGCGCTTCATCGCGCAGCAGCTTGTCGACCGATTCGCGGATCGTGTCATTCACGACCTGGCCGTGCAAGGCTTCGCCGTGCATCTTCTTGACGAGGTTGGCGGGCACTTTGCCGGGACGGAAGCCGGGCATCCGCACCTGCGGCGCAACCTTCTTGATCTCGGCGTCGATCTTCGCGGTGAGATCGGCGGCGGGGATCGTGATGAGATAGGCGCGCTTGAGCCCTTCGTTGACGGTCTGCTTGGTCTGCATGGTGACTGATTGAAGCCTTCTTGCCATAAATCCGGTGAGCCGGGCTGGTTCGGGGCGAATTTGGTGCGGGCGAAGGGACTCGAACCCCCACATCTTGCGATGCCAGAACCTAAATCTGGTGCGTCTACCAATTTCGCCACGCCCGCATGCCCGAACGAAGCCGCGCGGGGAAACCGACTAAGGCACCCCGCGCGTATTAGCGAGCGCCTCTATCCCGCTCCGCCGAAAAGGGCAAGCGCAACACGCTTGAAGGGAGCGGCATTGGCGATTAAGGGCGCGCGCATGACCGAAGAAACACCTGAAATCGTCCCCGCAGCCACTGCTGGTGCAGACGTTCCGCCCGATCACCTGTCGGTCAATCCGCGCAGCCCGTTCTTCGATGCGGAAAAGCTCCAGCGCGGGGTCGGCATCCGGTTCAAGGACCGCGTGCGCACCGACATCGAGGAATACTCGATCTCCGAAGGCTGGGTGCGGGTGCAGGCCGGCAAGGCGATGGACCGCAAGGGCCAGCCGTTGACGCTGAAGCTCACCGGCCCGGTCGAGGCCTGGTTTGAAGACCTCGGCGAGAACCCGCCGGTCGCCCGCAAGGGCTGACGCGTAAGGGCGATTCTCCCTCCGGCTTGCCAAAACGGGCGTTTGCGCCCACTTGGGCGGGGTTATGCCCCTCCCCAAAAAGCCTGAAGTCGTCATCATCGGTCGCCCCAATGTGGGCAAGTCCACGCTGTTTAACCGGCTGGTGGGCAAGAAACTCGCCCTCGTCGACGATCAACCCGGCGTTACGCGCGACCGGCGGATGGGCGATGCGGAGATTGCGGGGCTGAAGTTCACCATCGTCGACACCGCCGGGTGGGAGGACGAGGACGCGCACACCTTGCCCGGCAGGATGCGGATCCAGACCGAAGCCAGCCTCGAAGGCGCAGACGCTGCGGTGTTCGTGGTCGACGCGCGCGCGGGCCTGACCCCACTCGACGAGGAAATCGCCCGCTACCTGCGCGAGCAGGAAGTTCCGGTAGTGGTCGTCGCCAACAAAGCCGAAGGCAAGGGCGGTGAAAGCGGCGCGATGGAAGCCTATGCGCTTGGCCTTGGCGAACCGCTCGCCATGTCGGCAGAGCATGGCGAAGGCATCGCCGATCTGTTCGGCGGGCTTTGGCCGATCATTGGCGCTGCATCCGAGGAATGGGAAGAATTCAACGACATCACCCGCGCCGAAATCGCGGCGATGGACGAGGATGACCGCCCCACTGGTCCGCTGAAGCTTGCCATCGTGGGCCGCCCCAATGCGGGCAAGTCCACGCTGATCAACCGCCTGCTCGGTGAAGACCGGCTGCTGACCGGCCCCGAAGCCGGGATCACCCGTGATTCGATTGCGATCGACTGGGACTGGACCGACCCGAAGACCGGCGAGACCCGCGAGATCCGGCTGATCGACACGGCCGGGATGCGCAAGAAGAAGAACGTCACCGAAAAGCTCGAAAAGCTCTCAGTCGCCGACGCGCGCCGGGCGGTGGATTTCGCCGAGGTTGTGGTGCTGCTGCTCGATGCGACGCAGGGCCTTGAGCACCAGGATTTGAAGATCGCCAGCCACGTGCTGGAAGAAGGCCGCGCGCTGATGATCGCGATCAACAAGTGGGACGTGGCCGAGGACGCGAGCAAGCTGTTCAACGGCATCCGCGGCGCCTTGGATGACGGGCTGGCGCAGGTGCGCGGCCTGCCGCTGTTCGCCGTGTCGGCCAAGACCGGCAAGGGCCTCGACCAGATGCTCGGCGGTGCGTTCGAACTGCGTGATGCATGGTCCAAGCGCGTTTCGACCGCAGCGCTTAACCGCTGGTTCGATGATGCGCTGGAGGCCAACCCGCCGCCTGCGCCCGGCGGCAAGCGGATCAAACTGCGGTATATCACGCAGGCTGGCACCCGCCCGCCGCGCTTCGTGATCTTCGGCTCACGGCTCGACCTCCTGCCGACCAGCTACGAACGCTATCTGGTGAACGGCATCCGCGCCAAGCTGGGCTTTGATGCCGTGCCGGTGCGCGTCACGCTCAAGACCAACAAGAACCCCTACGCCAAGGACGGGTAATGCTGTTCGATCTCGTCGCCCCAGCTGCTGCCATGGCCGCCGAGGCCCGCCTGCCCTTCGCACTCGAGATCTTCGAGCGCACCGCCTCCACCCCGCGGGTGCAGCAGGTGGTGCAATTGAGCCTCGCGCCTGCGTTCCTGCTGTCCGGCATCGGCGCGGTGATGAACGTCATCATGAGCCGGATGATCTGGATCGCCAAGCGGATCGAGACCATTGAGGACAAGATGGAGGAGCACCGCACGCCCCGCCAGGTACGCGAATTCGGTTGGCTGATGCGGCGGCGCAAGCTGATGCAGGGCGCAATCCTGTTCTCCACCGCATCGGCGGTGATGATCAGCGCGGTGATCATGCTGCTGTTCATCTCGGCCTATATCACCTCACAGATCGGCACTGTGATTGCCTTTATGTGGGTGCTGACCATGGCGTTGCTGGTGACGGGGCTGGGGTTCTTCCTGCTGGAGACCCGGCTGGCCGCCTTAGGTGCGCAGTCGCCGAAGGAGTGACCCCAACGCAAAAGGGGCAGAGCCGATGACCGGCCCTACCCCCTTTTTCAGCAGCCTTGCGGCCAGCCCTTAGCTGTCGCCAGCGGGCGCGCTTTGCAGCTGGCAATAATTGTGCAGCCCCATGCGCTCGATCATCTCGAACTGGGTTTCGAGGAAGTCGACATGCTCTTCCTCGTTCTTGAGGATGTCCTCGAACAATCCGGCCGAGGTGTGATCCTTGACGCTGCGGGCATATTCCGCCGCATCCTTAAGCAGCGGGATCGCTTCGTGTTCGAGCGCGAGATCAGCCTTGAGGACTTCCTCGACTGTCTCACCGACCTTCAGCTTGTGAATTGCCTGAAAATTGGGCAGCGCTTCCAGGAACAGGATGCGTTCGGCCAGCTTATCGGCGTGCTCCATTTCCTCGATCGATTCATGGCGTTCGTAGGCCGCGAGCTTCTTCATGCCCCAGTTGTCGAGCACGCGGTAATGCAGCCAATACTGGTTGATCGCAGTCAGCTCATTCGTGAGCGCCTGATTGAGATAGTCGATGACCTTGGGGTCGCCCTTCATGGGGATGTCCTTTGCGAAATGTCAAAGCCGAGTTGCGGCATTGCGCGCAAGATACACGCTGCCGGGACTTGTCCGCAAGGGGGCGTCAGGAAATATCTTTGCGAATCAGTCGCTTGCGAGACGTTCGCAATCGCGGTTTACGCCGCCTCTACTGCGAATACCTCGCATGATACCGCTGCGCGTTCAGCGTCGATAATTTCCTGCGCTTCTTCAAGGCACTGGCCGCAATTGGGCCGCTTGCCGAGGCAGGCATAAGTCGCTTCAGCGTCGCCTTCGCAAGAAAGCGCGGCCTTGCGCAGATCGGTTTCACGAATGGCATTGCAGATGCAGATGTACATGAGCGTGCGAATCTTTCCTGCGAATCGTTTGCAGGAGCGAATGTATGCGAGTTATTCGCAATAACAAGGAGTTTTTTGCTTGGACCTCAATCGCTGGGCGGCGGACCTCCGTCCGCCTTGGCTTCGCGGCATTAGCCGCGACGCGCAGTCGCGCTTGCGGCCTGTCCTTCGGCAGGCCGAATCAGCGCTCAAAAGACGCGTTGGTCACTTCCGCAGCGGGAAGACCGTGCGATAGGTCAGGCAGCGCCACAGCCATTCAAGCGGGCCGTAACGGTAGCGTTCAAGCCACGGCTTTGACCACGCCAGCATGACCACCCAAGCCAGCGCCACCACAAGGTAAAGCTGCGGACGATTGAGTTCGCCGAACAGACCCAGCGCCCAGCCGTGGAAGACCAGCATCATCAACACCGATGTGCCGAGATAATTGGTGAACGCGGCCCGTCCCGCCGCTCGGACCCGTTCGGCCAGCCAGCCGGTCGCGCCCGGCGAGTAAGCGACAAGCAGCGCGGCAATGCTCAGCACCATCCACAGACGCGGTAGCGGGCTCCAGCCCATGAAGGCGGCGAGTGTGCCGTAGAATGTGAAACCGCCCGCCTGCACCACCAACCCGATCGCCAGATGCGCAGCCACACCGGCGATCAACCCGATCCAGCCCCAGCGGATCATCTTTCCCCGGTCAAACCCGCCCGAAAAGAACCCCATCCGGTAGAGCGCGATCCCGATCAGCATCAGCGGAATGGTCTCGAAGCAGAAGAACAGCGCATTGCTCCAAGGCTCCATCCACTGTTCGGCCAGACGGTGCGCTACCAGCGCGGGATAATCACCCGCGACGATTGCAGCGTTGGGTACCGCGCCATGCGCCACCGCTTCATCAATTCCTGCGACCATATCGGCGCGCGTGTCCAGCATCTCGGGCGAGCTCGCGCCGAAGGGCGTGTCGACCACAGCCCACGGAAAGCTCATCGCCGCAGCATAGAACACGACCCCGACCATGTAGCCCGCGAGCCCTACCCCGAGCTGGGTTTTCACTTTCCATGGGAGGCAGGCCAACACGATGAGGCCGAACAAGCCGTAATAGAACAGGATGTCGCCCGGCCAGATGAAGAAGAAGTGGATCATCCCGAAGGCCATCAGGATCGTCAGCCGCCACGCCTGGAGCTTTCGCGTCGCGCCGCGCGCCCAGGCTTTCTCCATGAAGAGATACATCCCCGCGCCGAATAGCAACGTGAACAGCCCGCGCATCTTGCCGTCGATCAGGATAAACTGCGTGATCCACATCCAACCGCCCGGATCACCCGCATCGGTCAGGAACGCCGCAGGGTACATATAGGCCTCGAACGGCTGGCCGAAGGCGACGATGTTCGCCGCAAGGATACCCATCACCGCAAGACCGCGGATGAAATCGAGCGTATCAATGCGTTCGGCAGCGCTGACAGGGGCGACGGCGCGCTCCTGCGTGCCGAAGATTTCCCCTGCTGCTTGCGGCGAAAGCGTCTCATTCATGGCTGATCCCCCGGCCCAAAAACAAGGGGATAGTATCACTTCCGCAGCACTTGGAAAGCGCTGCTTGTCGGGGCCCTTTCGCCTTTGGTCAGACGCTTAACCCTGACCGGCGACGACGCAGGCTTTCCCGTCACGCTTGAGCGCGGCGCAGGCGCGGGTGGCTTCAGCCTCGCTCGCAAAGCCGGTGGCGAGCAGGCGCGTGAGATTGCCGCTGGGCAGAAGTGTCTTCTTCGTCCCTGCGAGCGCTGCGTGATTGCCAAGCTGGCCCCACAGCCGGTCGGCATTGGCCGCGACCCCGAAGGCCCCCAACTGGACGCGCCACCTGCCCTGCTTGCGCGAGGGCGTGGCAGCGGCGGTGGGCGCGGGGGCGGGCTTTGGCGTCATGGCGAAAGCAACGGGAACGGGCGTCACCGGCTTCGGCGCCGGCTGCGTCACAGCGGCGACCACCGGGGTCAGAGCCGCGGGGCGAGTTCCCAGCTCGGCAGCGGCCAACTCGGTCGAGCGCTGCGCCCTGGCCCCGGCCTCAATCTCTCGGGCGAGTGACTGGGCCTGGCTACGCTGGCCTTGCGGAATAAACTTGTCCATCTGCGCCAGCGCGTCGCGCGCCTGCGGCAAGCCTGCGCCATTCGCCAGCGTCATTAACGCATAGGCGCGCACCCAGTCGCGCGGGGCGTAGTCGGCGTTGAAGTGCGACAGCCCCAGCACATATTGCGCGCGCGGATCGCCGCGCTCGGCCGCTGCCTTGACCAGCGGCATCGCCTTTTCCTGCTCGCCTTCCTGAAACAGCAGCAGGCCGTAATTGTCCGCAGCCTTCACGTGGCCGAGGCTGGCAGCCTGTTCATACAGCTTGCGCGCGCGCGCACTGTCGATCTCGACCCCCCGCCCCAGGCGATAGGCCTGCGCGAGGTTGAACAGCGCATCGGGATCTCCCGCCGCTGCCGGACCCTGCCATTCGACCACGGCGCGAGAGAAATCGCCCGCGCTCCACGCATCGACGCCGGCCTTGACATCGGCCGCGGCAGGCGCGGCCATCAGCGCCAGCACCGCTACGCCCAGCCCGGTCGCCGCTTTGCGCGAGAACTCAGCTGCCATCATCCTTACCATTGCAATTATGCCTCGTCGGGTATGTGAGATAATCCGTCCCGCACAATGTAGCCGAAACAGGGTTAGCAAATGGTTGCCCGCCCCTCAGTCAGACTGCGGCGGGGTGCAAGCCCTTGCACCAAAGCGATTGCCACCTTTCAGGAAGGGCGGCGGTGTTAACTCTAAATTAGGGGTATCCTGCGATCCCGTGTCCATCCAGCCGTTATCAGGTGTCGCAATAGGGCGGGCCTGGACGGTTCAATCCAGGGGGACCCAGGCGTGCGTGTACTCGCTTTGGCATCGCAGAAAGGTGGATCGGGCAAGACCACCCTGTCCGGACATCTTGCCGTCCAGGCCCAGCGCGCTGGCGCTGGCCCGGTCGTACTGATCGACATCGACCCGCAGGGTTCGCTGGCCGACTGGTGGAACGAGCGTGAGGCGGAATATCCCGCTTTCGCCCAGACCACCGTGGCGCGGCTCGCCAATGACCTAGCGGTCTTGCGCCAGCAGGGCTTCAAGCTCGCGGTGATCGATACGCCGCCCGCCATCACCATGGCGATCCAGTCGGTGATTTCGGTCGCCGAACTGATCGTCGTGCCGACCCGTCCTAGCCCGCATGATCTGCGCGCTGTGGGCGCAACGGTCGATCTGTGCGAGCGTGCGGGCAAGCCGCTGGTGTTTGTCGTCAATGGGGCGACCCCAAAGGCCAAGATCACCTCGGAAGCCGCCGTCGCGCTGTCGCAGCACGGCACGGTTGCGCCGATCACGCTCCACCACCGCACGGACTTTGCAGCTTCGATGATCGATGGCCGCACCGTCATGGAAGTCGATCCCGAAAGCCGCTCGGCTGCCGAGATCGCCGCATTGTGGCGCTACATCGCCGACCGGCTCGAAAAGAACTTCCGCCGCACCGTGTTTGCCCCGACTCCCAATGGCCAGGCGCAGCAACTCGGCGGCCTGCCGCGTCCCTCTGGCGGCTTCGGTCGCCGGGTCGCACAGTAAGCGCAACGGAGGCAACAGGCCATGTCCGAACCCGGTTTTGCCTCGCTTGGCCCTTCGCTGCTGGCCCGCAAAGGCGGCGCGAAGCCCGCGATGCGTCCGCAGGTCGCGCCGCTGGTAGCTGACGAGTCGGCGATTGCCACGCTCGGCGAAGACCAGCTCGAAGACTTGGGCTGGAACGACATGGGCGATCCGGAAGGCCATGGCGCTGGCGCGGACATCGTACCGATCAACGCCGATATCTCGGCGGACGATTTTGTATCTGGCCCCGGCCCGATCGTGCGCCGCCAGCAGCGCCGCCTCGAAGAGCGCGTGCTTGCCGATGCGGTGATGACCGGACCTGACGATGCTGATCCCGAATATGACGAGGAAGACGAGCCGGTTTACGGTGAGGCCTTCGACGGGGAAGACTACGCGGACGAAGACGAAGGTGCCGATTACGCAGCCCTCGCCCCCGCGCCGCAGCCTGAACCTGTCGTTATAGCACCGGCCCGTGCGCCGCGCGCTGTGCGCAGTGCCCGGTTGCCGGCCGCGCAGGCTGGCCGCCGCGCTGCCTTCACGCTCCGGCTCGATGCCGATCGTCACCTCAAGCTGCGCCTTGCTGCGACCATGCAAGGCCTGAGCGCACAGGCGCTCGTGACCGAAGCACTCGACCGGCTGCTGGCCGAATATGACGAACTCGATGTCATCGCCAACCATATGAAACGCCACTGATCGTCAACTTTTCAAATTGACTTGAACCAACCGGATTTACGGGGGAAATGACAATGGACCGCAGCTTCAAGACCGGCAGCCGCGCCAAGCCGTATCGGGCGCCGCGCCTCGCGCTCGCCATCACCACCGCGATCGCAAGCCTGACGCTCGCTAGCATGACCGCCAATGCCGCGCCGGGCGCGCAGGTTTCCTTCAGCAAGGCGCAGACCGCGCTGAGCAAGGGCCAGGTCAACAAGGCGATCACCTACGCCGAAGCTGCGGTCAGTGCCGATCCGCGCAATCCGGGCTATCGTGCGCTGCTCGGCGCTGCCTATCTTGAAGCCGGCCGGTTCCAATCGGCTGCGACCAGCTTCGGCGACGCGCTCGACCTCGGTGACGAGAACCCGCGCACGGTCCTGAGCTTCGCGCTTGCCAAGATCGCGCTGGGCGATTCGGGCGCAGCCATCAGCGTGCTCGACGAATATGCGCGGGCCATTGATCCGACCGACCTCGGCCTGGCATTGGCACTGGCCGGACAGCCGGAACGCGGGATGCATGTGCTGGTGAACGCGGTGCGCTCGGCCGAACAGACCACGCCCAAGCTGCGCCAGAATCTCGCCTACACCTATGCGCTGGCGGGCAATTGGCGCGCGGCGCGGGTGATGGCGGCCGAAGATGTGCCGGGCGATCAGCTCGAAGCGCGCCTGTCGCAATGGGCATCAATGTCCGCGCCCGAGATGTTCCAGCAGCGCATCGCTGCCCTGCTCGATGTGACCCCGCGCGCAGACAGCGGCCAGCCACAGAGCCTCGCGCTCGTCAACTTCCCGGGCCAGGAAATGCTGGCCGCCGCATCGACAGAAGACGCTCCCGCTGAGCTTGCGATGGCGGAACCTGCACCGGCTCCCGCCATGCAGTCCGCACCCAGCGCCCTCTTCGCGCAGGCTTTCGCCGCGGCCGAACCTTCGGACTCGGGCATCCGCTACGTTTCGAACCCGGTGGTGCAAGAACTGCCAATGCGCGCAGCACCAGCCGCATCACGCGTCGCCGCTGTATCGCCGCAGCGCCGCATGGCCCCGGCGGCCGCCCCGGCTCCTGTCGCCAGTGACAAGGCCGCCGCCACGCACCTTGTCCAGCTCGGATCGTACAGCAGCAAGCTTGAAGCCGAGCGCGGCTGGAACGTGCTGAAAGCGAAGTTCCCGCAGCTCAAGGACCACAAGCCGGTCATCACCGAAGCGGTGGTCAACGGCCGCAACTTCTGGCGCGTTGCCGCCGCTGGCTTTGGCCCGAAGAGCGCGCGTTCAATGTGCGGTACAGTCAAGTCATCCGGTCGCGGCTGCTTTGCCTATGCCGCCTCGGCGCCGCCCGCCGGTGCCGTCAAGCGCGACGTGCAGATGGCCTCGCGCAGCCGCTGAAATTCCCTGCCTCGGCAGGAATGAGCAAGCCTCGCTCCCGGATAGCGTTCGCGCTGTCCGGGAGTTTTCTTATGCGGACAGGCTGACCCCGCCCTTCCACAGGCCGAGCACCCGCCCCTGCGCGCCGTGGCGGTCGAACGGGGTGTTATCGGCGGTCGCCTCCATCTTGCGGCGGTCGATAATCCACGGCGCATCCGGATCGATCAGAGCGAGGTCGGCCTCCAGCCCTACCGTAAGCGCGCCCGCGGGAGCACCGAGCAATCGCGCCGGATTGCGAGCGAGGCAGTCGAAGGCTCGCGTCACGTCGATAACCTCGTCACGCACCAGCCCGAGCACCATCGCGAGCAGCGTCTCGGCCCCGGCCATGCCCGGCGCGGCATCGGCGAAGGGCAGGCGCTTGTCCTCCGGCCCGCGCGGATCATGGCCGCTGGCGATCACGTCCACCGTGCCCTCACCAATCGCTGCGAGTGCCGCCTGCCGGTCCGCCTCGGCGCGTAAGGGGGGCGAGATGCGGGTGAAGGTACGGAAATCGGCGGTCGCAAGGTCCGACAGCATGAAATGGGCCGGGGTGATCCCGCAGGTGACAGGCAGGCCCCGCGCCTTGGCCTCGCGCACCAGATCGAACCCGCGTGCCGTGGTGACCTGCCGGATATGAAGGCGCGCACCCGCCAGTTCAGCCAGCGCAATATCGCGAGCAATGGCGAGCGCTTCGGCCTCGGCAGGCGCGGCAGGCAGACCCAGCCGGGTGGCGATCTCGCCCGCGGTCGCAGCGGCCTCTCCGGTCAGACCGCCATCCTCGGCGTGCGTGACAACCACCAGATCCAGCATTGCGGCATATTGCAGCAGGCGCAGCATTACCCCGGAATCGGCAATCCAGCGCCGCCCGGTCGCAATCCCGCGCGCGCCGGCGTCCTGCATCAGCGCGATTTCGGCGAGCTCTCGCCCTTCAAGACCGCGCGTGGCAGCGGCGAGCGGATGAACCCACAGATCGGGCTTGCCGCTCTTGGCGATAAAATTCACCCGGCTCGGCAGATCAAGCGGCGGGGACTGGTCTGGCATCAGTGCCGCCCGAGTAATGCCGCCGAAATGGAACGCAGGCTTGTCGACCGCAAACACGCCGAGATCGACGATGCCGGGCGCAAGCAGCTTGCCGCGCGCGTTGATGACTTCGTCACCCTCCTCGGCCACGACATCCGCTCCGAGTGCGGCGATCAACCCGTCCACGCAGCGCAGCGCGCCCGCAGTAACCCCGCTGGGGGTGACCAACTGCGCATTGATGATGGTGAGCGCGCGCGCCTGCTTCATGCCGCCCACCCGTAAACGCCGCGTGCTTCGCGCGTCAGGATATCGAGGCACGCCATGCGGATCGCAACGCCCATCTCGACCTGCCGGGTGATCAGCGAGCGGCCTTCCAGATCGGCGATCTCGCTGTCGATCTCGACGCCGCGGTTCATCGGGCCAGGATGCATCACCAGCGCGCCCGGCGCGGCGAGTGCCAGCCGCTTGGCGGTCAGCCCGTAGAGGTGACGATATTCGCGCGGGCTGGGGATGAACTGGCCGCTCATCCGCTCGGATTGGAGCCGCAGCATCATCACGACCTCGGCTCCGTCCAGCGCATCGTCGAAGCGGTGGAACACCTCCACGCCCATCGCTTCGACGCCAGCGGGCATCAGAGCCGGCGGAGCACAAACCCGCACGTTCGCGCCCATTGCGGTGAGGCACAGGATGTTCGAGCGCGCGACACGGCTGTGCAGAATATCGCCGCAGATCACGATATTGAGCCCAGTGAAATCCTCCGCGCCCTCGCCCCGCTCGGCCAGCGCATGGCGCAAAGTCAGGGCGTCGAGCAGGCCTTGCGTCGGGTGTTCATGACTGCCATCGCCCGCGTTCAGCACCGGACAATCGACCTTGTCCGCAATCAGCCCGGTCGCGCCGGAAGAACCATGCCGGATCACGATCGCATCGGCGCGCATCGCGTTCAGCGTGATCGCGGTGTCGATCAGTGTCTCGCCCTTCTTCACTGAACTTTGCGCGGCGTGCATGTTGACGACATCCGCCCCCAGCCGCTTGCCCGCGATCTCGAAGCTGAGCAGCGTGCGGGTGGAGTTTTCGAAGAAGGCGTTGATGATCGTCAGGCCCGCGAGCAGATCGGTATGCTTGGTGCGCTGGCGGTTCAACGCGACCCATTGTTCAGCCTGATCGAGCAGATAGAGAATCTCATGCCGCTGCAACTGGCCGATGCCAGTGAGGTCGCGATGCGGAAACGCCAACCGCCCGGCCGGAAAGCGGCCCTGTGCCGGTGAAGTCTCGCGTGCATCCATCAAGTCCATGCCCCTAGTCGAGCCTCATCCGCTGCTCAACCCATCGCGTAAGGTTTCCGATAGCAGTTACCGTGCAAAGCCCCTAGATCGGCGGGGCAAGCTGAAGGAACGAATGCATGAATTTTGTCGGCAAGGTCTGGAAGATCCTCGTGGGGATCAAGGACGGACTGGTGCTCCTGTTCATGCTGCTGTTCTTTGTGGCGCTGTTTGCCATCCTTTCGGCCCGCCCCAACCCCGGCCAGGTGCGCGAAGGTGCGCTGCTGATCGATCTGGACGGCATCGTTGTCGAGGAAAAATCGGTGCTCGATCCGATCGAGACGCTGTTGTCAGGCACCGCCCCGGTGGGTGAGTACCGCTCCCGCGACATCGTCCGCGCGCTGGACGCTGCTGCGAGCGATGACCGCATCAAAGCCGTAGTTTTCGATCTCACCACCTTCTTGGGCGGAGGGCAAGTGCACCTCAAGGACATCGGCGAAGCGATGGACCGGGTGCGCAAGGCGAAGAAGCCGGTGCTGACCTATGCGGTTGGCTATGCGGATGATCACATGCTGCTGGCCGCCCATGCGAGCGAAGTTTGGCTCGATCCGCAGGGCCTGGCCGTCATTTCCGGACCGGGCGGCAACCGGCTCTACTATGCGGGCCTGCTCGAAAAACTCAGCGTCAACGCGCGGGTGTACCGCGTGGGGTCGTTCAAATCGGCGGTGGAGCCCTATTCACGCAGTTCGATGTCGGACGAGGCGCGCCAGAACCTTGGCGGCCTGTACGGCGCCATCTGGGACGAGTGGCAGGCGAATGTCACCAAGGCCCGTCCCAAGCTTGCACTGGCGCGCGTGACGGGCGATCCGATCGCCTGGATTCAGAGTTCGGGCGGCGATCTGGCGCAAGCGGCCGTCTCCGCTGGGCTGGTCGACAAGCTTGGCGACCGGGTCCAGTTTGGCGCGCGGGTGGCGGAATTGGCGGGTAAGGACCCGTGGAGCGACCTGCCCGGCACCTACGCCTCGAGCGAGCTCGGGGCCTTCCTCGCCGATGCCGGGAAAGACCGTTCGGGCAAGGCCATCGGCGTGGTCACCATCGCGGGCGAGATCGTTGATGGCGACGCCGGACCGGGGATCGCGGGGGGCAGGCGGATCGCTGATCTGCTCGATGAGGCACTCGACGATGATTTCGCTGCGCTGGTGGTGCGGGTCGATTCGCCGGGCGGATCAGCTACTGCGGCCGAGGAAATCCGCCGCGCGATTCAGCGCCACCGCGACCGCAAGATTCCGGTGGCCGTGTCCTTCGGCAATGTCGCAGCGAGCGGCGGCTATTGGGTCGCCACCTCAAGCGACCGGATCTTTGCCGAGCCTGATACGATCACCGGCTCGATCGGGGTCTTCGCCGTGGTGCCAACCTTTGAACAGGCCGCCGCCCGGCTTGGGGTCAACGCCGATGGCTATCGCACCACGCCGCTTTCGGGCCAGCCTGACTTCATCGGCGGTTTCAGTCCGGAAATGGACACGCTGTTCCAGACCTCGATCAGCGGCACGTACAAGGACTTCCTCACTCTCGTCTCCAAGGCGCGGCGCATGCCAGTCGACCGGGTCGATAGCGTCGCGCAAGGTCAGGTGTGGGATGGCGGAACGGCGCGCCAAAAGGGCCTTGTGGACGAATTCGGCGGCATGGATGCCGCGCTCGGCTGGGCGGCCGCCAAGGCTGGCCTGAAAGAGGGCGGGTGGCACGCGGTCTATCTTGGTGAACAGAGCGAGAATTACGACTCGCTGATCCGGCGGCTGGTTTCCAGCCAAACCGCCCGCACGCCTGCCGTGAACAATGGCGATCTGTTCGCCATGGCAGCGGCGCGCAACGAGAACCTCGGCGCACGGCTCGCCCGCGATGCAGAGCGCCTGCTGGGAACGCGCGGTGTTCAGGCTTTTTGTGCCGAGTGTCCGCCAAGCTCTGCGCCCCCGCCCTCCCCCGCCAAGCGGCCTGAGGGGATGCTGGCGCTGCTGGCGTGGCTGACGGGAGGCTAAGCACTAGCGAAATCGCACGTCACCTAGCCGCGGGCGCTTGCCAAGCGCCCAAGGCCCGACTAAAGGCGCCTCCCTGTCCGGGCCGCACGGCCCCACGGACGGGCGCGTAGCTCAGCGGTAGAGCACACCCTTCACACGGGTGGGGTCACAGGTTCAATCCCTGTCGCGCCCACCATCTTTTCAATGACTTAGAAGAGATGGTATCAGTTCTTATGAAAAAGGTATGAAAAAGCCTTTGTGGGAAGCTCGTGGAAGCGAGTCCCAAACTGACGGACATCACCTTACTTCCATTAGATCGATGGCAAGGCTCATTCTTGCCCTCAGGTCAGATCCGACACGCTTAAATCCAAGCAGGCGTGCCGCCGCACGGATCAGTTCACCATCAGTCGCGCCGGCACTATCGTTTTGATCGATCTCCAACACGCTTCGAATTTCAAGAATGGAAATCGAAGACGCCTTGAGGATCGCCCCAGTATCGTTGGATCGATCGCGAACCGGAGGAGCGTGCAAACGATGCTCCGTCAGATAGAAGCCATCGTCAGTCGCCATTGCGACACGATTAGCGCGCGCACTCAACTCAATTCTCCCTGCCTTATAACGAAAGCTGGCGAACGAATCTGAAGATTACGAGAACAGGTGCTTCTGGATATCGATGAATGCCCCTCGGATTTCCGGAATGGATCCCAGCACCCGTTTCGCATCATTCGTGCCACCGTAACGGATTTGGAGGAAGTCGCTGATTCGATGAGGGGCGAGTTCATCGATGCCCTGCAGCTCGAAGGCTTGCACGATGTAGCTGAGGAGGCGCTATAACTTTCGTCTCAAGCAATTTCAGAGCGTCTCCAACTACTCT